>Ga0157364_1003620_pt1 | contig 15050 bp, 14 predicted proteins | sample AttsexASBM2_FD_111476 | JGI IMG/M metagenome (GOLD analysis project Ga0157364, IMG submission 111476) | Fungus gardens microbial communities from leaf cutter ant in Ribeirão Preto, State of São Paulo, Brazil - Atta sexdens ASBM2 | ecosystem: Host-associated > Fungi > Mycelium > Unclassified ... | reverse complement strand
TGTTTGTTGTTGCTTTTGTACATCCTACATATGTGCAGATAGCCCTCATTTGGGGCTTTCCAGCACAACTTAGTTTGTGAAAATTGGTCTACTGGTTGTGGAGATACAAGCTGAATGAAGTTTTTGACAGTTACATATATCTAGTTAATATTAGATAAATATTTACTATTTTTGAGCATTATTCTGGATGTTTCCATCAAAGTGCCTAATTACTTGGATATTATCATTCCTTGCTTATTCAGCACTGTTCTACCAGATTGGAATATATTCTAGAATAGTAGCCACCTCCAGAAGATCTTATTCTATTCTCTTAGGTTTCTCCTAAAATAAACTCTGAAACTTTATAAATTTTCTCCAGTCACTCTAATAAAGAGGAATAAGAAGAAATCCCTATGCAATGGATATGAATAGGAGAAGAAATTGTTATAGTTGTGGAAGATTTGGCCATCTTGCAAGAAATTATAGAAAGAAGAGTCTGATAGCCTTTAACTAGACTCTTATAATAGGTTCAATGCACTAACTACTTGAGTAATGCAAGCTAGTATTCTGAATTGAAAGGAATCTGTAAGCAAAGATAGAAAGATGATTTTAAGAGAAGAAAAGTGTCACAATCAATGCCTTATATGCTATATATGTTCATTTCATGTTTATCTTGACTCAAACATGTGTTAGGATTCATTTCACTCCTTGACTCATATTTACTACACCTTGCACTTTTCTCATATTATATCAGTCAGCACCTCATACAGTAGTAGAGAACTCTTCATGTTTTCCTCATTCTCTCTTTATTGTATCCTCAAGGATACCTTACTTATTCCTTATGGTCACTAGGTATATATAGTAGTAGATACAGTCCTGTATCTTTATGCTTTACCAATTGATCATCTCCTTTATCCTTTCTCAAGTCTTTGTCTTAGTTGCAACCTCAGCCAAGCTTATAATTGTAACAAAAAGAGAGGATAAAAGAGTAGAAGTAAGAAAAACAGATGAAGGAGAATTATTGAAGGAGGTGATAGTAAAGATTGGACTAGAAAGGATAGACATGCAAGAGGTGGTTACTGTGAAAGCATTGTTGGATAGTAAAGTAACAGGGTTGGTAATGTATTCAGAGTTTGCAAAAAAGCAATGATTTAAATTGAAAAAAATTGAGAGGCCTATTTATATAAGGAATGTGAATGGTTCTTTCAGCAAAGAGGAACTTATTGAGTATATGGTAGAGATGAATATTTATTATCAGAGATATAGGGAAAGAATGGAGATAGATGTGATTGGAAAGCAGAAGTGGAAAGTAATTTTGGGAATGCCATGGGTAGCCCACCACAACCTAAAGATTGATTGGAAAATAGGGAAAGTGAAGATGATAAGATGTCCAGAGGAGTGAGGGAAACAGTGGAGGCCAAAGTAAGGAAAACAGGAATGGAAAAAACAAAAAGAAGAAGATAAGAAGGAAGAAGAAGAAGAGAAATGAGAAGAGAAGATGATGATGAAAAAACAGAAAAAGAGGAAGATGATGGAAATAAAGAAAGTAGTAGAAGAGTGGGAAATTTGGGATGATAAAGAAGAGGTAGTAAGATCAGAGGAAGAAGTAAAGAAGTTAGTTTCAGAATGATTCCATAAGTAGATCAAAGTTTTTGAAAAAAAAAAATAAGCAAGAGAATGCTAATAAGGAAGATATAGGATCACATGATTGAATTAAAGAAGAAGCTTATACCAAGAAAAGAGAAAATTTACCTCTTGTCCAGAGAAGAGAGAAAGAAAGTAAGATAGTTCATTTAGGAACAGACAAGAAAAGAGTATATTTGATGTTCAACTAACAAAGTTACTACAGACTATACTGGTATTTTTTGTAGGAAAGAAGAATGGAAAAAAAGAGGATGGTATAAGACTATCATTATCTCAATAAGTGGACAATCAAGAACAATTATCTATTACTGCTTATTCCTGACATTATCAAGAATATTGGGACCAAAAAGATGTTTATAAAATTGGATTTGGGATAGGAATACAACAATGTGAGAATTAAGGAGAGAGATGAGTGGAAGATGGCCTTTGCAATACCAGAATGGTTGTTTGAACCTATAGTCATATTTTTTGGTTTAATGGATTCTCTAGCTACATTTCAGGCTATAATGAGTGAATTACTGAGAGATTTGATCAATAATACTGGAAAGATGAGAAGCCTTGTTAATAATGTGATAGTAGAAACAGAAAGTAAGAAAAGACATAATAGATTATTAGAGGAAATATTAAGGAGGCTAGAGGAAAATGATTTATATGTGAAGTCCAAGAAGTGTAGATAGAAGATTAGAAAAGTAGTCTTAGGAGTTGTGATAGTACTAGATGGAATAAAAATAGAGGGGCTAACTATTATAGGAGTGTTACAAACTATATTCAAATTGTATCTCCACAACTAGTGGACTGATTATCACAAACCAAGTTGTACTGGAAAACCTCAAATGAAGGCTATTTCCATATATATGGGATGTATAAAAGTGATAAAAAATTACTAAGATATTAGACTATCAGTAACTATAAGTTTCATTGGCTATTATCCTAGAAACAACTGAAAGTATTCCTATGATCAAACTTACATTAGAAAGTACTTATTAAACTATCTCTAATTATAGAGATCAGTATTCATAAAGATACAATTATATCAATATAATGACATAATTAGTTACCTTCTAAAATTAGTCTGACATCTGCTATGATAGATAATAGCCCCACCAGATACAAGTTTTGATCATGTAATGGAAATAGCTTATACATAGACTATTACTATCTTGTATAAATACTTCTATGTCTGAAGATTAGATCTCAGACTTAACAATATCAATATTTATCAATCTTCATCGATAATTATATTTTCATCATTGTTATCTGTATTGATCTTAATTGTCATTATTATCATTATTGAACTTCTGAATTACTCCTAAACCTCTGAGAGTACACCCAAGGTTCAAATATTACAAATAAGTAAGTAGTTTATTTTGTAATAGGCATTGAAAAAAGTACAGGAAGAGATGAAGAGATAAGCTGACAGGGGATGAAGAAAAGTAGAATAATGGAAGAAGAGAGATAAATTAATGTTAACTATGAAGGATTTGGTGTTTAAGAAGAGACTAGTGAAGAAATTAATAAAAAGATATGTAAAATCACATGTGGTGGAAGAAGTAATATCAAGGAATGTGGTGAAATTCAAGCTACCAGCCTCTATGAAGATTCATCCAGTGATAAATATTAGTAGAGTTGTAAGGTATAGAGAACTATTGAAGAGGCAAAAAGTAGAGAAGCCAAAACTAGTAAAAGTTAATAGAGTAGAAGAATGGAAAGTTGAGAAAATATTAAATAAGAGAAAAATAAGGGAAGTAGAAAAGTACTTGGTATGATGGAAGGGATTTACAGCAGAAAATGATACATAGGAGAAGAAGGAAGATTTGAAGAATACAAAGAAAGTGGTAGCAGAATTCAAGAGAAAACTTAGTACAGAAGTAAGGAAACAAGAGAAGCTAGATTTAACAGAAGAACAAGACTTTTGGAGAGAAGAGTTATCAGGAAAGTATACAGCAAAGATGTTGTATAGATGGGATAATGGAAAGTTTGAGAAAGAGTATCTAAAGATGTTAGAAAGAAATTGACAAAAATAGAAGTTAGTTTTTCTAGAAGAGAAACCTTGCAGAGGGGGTGATGTCAGAGTTGTATACAATGGACTTAATTCTTATTTATTTTCTTTCTCTTTCATTTTTCTTTTCCAGTTATTTTAATTGTGGTTTTTCTTTTTTGTTTATTTTTTAAACTTAGGTTAAGGGTGTAATGTGATATCACATATAATGGTCATACATATTACAAAGTGTGACAGAAAAGTGACACTTGTGACAGGTCACATGATCACATAACACAGAGAAGGTCATAGAAGGTTCTAGAACAAATAGCATTATATAATAAGACAACAACATGTTAGCTTTATAGAGTATACATGGACTTTAGGATAGGTTAGTTATTATGTGTGCATAGACTACAGTCTGTAGTATATAAGGTAGATTAGTTTGTACTTGAACCTCTATTGAGTTCTTTTGTACTACTCAATACAAGAGTTGTCTTTGGTTCTATTACTTGAATCTAAGTCATAATACTTGGTCACTCTTGCCAACTTATCATTCCCTTTGTTGAATTCTTTTTTAAGCTCAGTTAGAAAGTCTTCTACTAATAGGAACTCCAATATCCTGGTTTCCAAATCTTCTAGAATATTCTCCTTCTAAATATCTAATTCTCCTTACATATATATTAACCAACTACCTTGCTGGCTTCTTCATTAAATAAAAATGCCCTGGCCATCTCTGTATTGAATACATTGTTAAGTTTTAAAGTAACCTCTTCTACTCTTTCTTTCCTTGCATGTGCTACTACCAATGCCTGTAATGCTATTATCTATTCCATCTACTGCCTCATCTAGAGCAATAACTGATCTATGGAGCTATGTTGAGTCATGTTGTTGTATAGTAATGAACCAATTAGTAATGATAATAAAAATGATAATAAAGGTGTAAGAGATAAGAATATGTAAAGTGGTAAAAGATGTCTCACTCTCAAAACTGTATTCCAAACTTAATGCTATCTCTATAAGTGTTAGGGTTACAGACAATGAACTCTATCTATTCTCATTTTCATTTTTATTTATTTTATTTTTTGGACTTAGGATTAGGGTTTAGTATGACATTATATATGACTGTCACAAACTGTCACACTCACAAAAAGAACATTATAGAAGGTTCTGGAATAATGAGGTCATTGTTATGATCTTAGGCTTAGCTTAGATTACAACTTAGGCAAAAACTTAAGTCAGGATAGAGAGAATGATCAATTGGTTAAGTATAGAGATACAAGACTATATCTACCACTATATATACCTACTCCCCATGAGAAATAAGTAAGACATCCATAAGGAAATAAAATAGAAGAAATGAGGAAACCTCTACTATTATATGAAATACTGACTAATAATATATAAGGATAATGCAAGATGCAGTTAGATACGAGTTAGGAGTAAAACAGACCTTAGCACATGTTTATCATAAGGTGACCACTTATATAACATGAGGTATAAATTATAGCAATCATAACAGTTATATTACATATCAACAACATATAGTATACATGTTTCTTGTTTCTTTAGAGCAGGTTAGATTAGTATAGTATAAACCAGTAGCCAAGTATATATAAGGTAAACACTTTATAACTGGAACTTTATTGAGTTCTCTTGTGTTAATCCAATACAAGATTTCTTTTTCATCTTAACACTTTGAGACTTAAGTTATAACATTAAAACTTAATTACCTATCTTTGAAACTGCCCAACTTAAGGCTTTTTCTTCACTTACTTTTTTTATCATTGACTAGTAGTCAACATGACTACTAATTACTCTTAGTACAAAAACCAGACCCAGGTATAAAAGGGAACTAGCTGTTTAGTATAAGCAGTCATAGATATTAGTGACTAGATCTAGACTATTAACTAGATATTACTCATCATTTAATTGGGTAATGTTGAGTAGTTACTTATATCTTTTATATAGAAGCTCTGTACTGTAGATCCACTTATAACTTATCTATATAGGAGAATAGCAGATATTCTTTAGACTCTATTTAGAGTAGAATATTCTTCTTAGATCAAAATTGTTTAAAAATTCTTTAGAGCAGTAGTCAGTAGTTGAGGTGGTCAGTAGACAATGTGAGGTAGAATAAGAAGAGGGCATACTAGCACCTATAAAGATTAAGTCCAGTTCAGAATATGAATCTGAGAAGGAGATTAATACTAACTCTGTCTTATCTCTTTATATCTTCTTACACCTACCACCACCATCATCATTATCATCTCTATCTTCTTATTACAATATGAGTCAACTTGACTCAAACTAATATGAGCAAATTATCTAGTAGTATCAGAAGCAAATTACTACAATATAGGTATAGCTCCAAAATTTGTTAGAAATAGAAGTAGTAGTGCAGATACCTAGATCCAATACTAGGTCAAATGTAGAAGTGGCCAAGTGTCAGAATCAAAGACAATGGACTCTATTTTATGTTTATTTTTTTTTTCATTTCTATTTTATTTTTTATTTATTTTCTATTTTAATAAATTTAGAGTTAGATTTTAGTATGACATTATATATGACTGTCAAAAACTGTTACATGACATGACACTATGTCACATATTGGTCACATATCACAGAAGAATGTAGAAGGTTCCAGAATAATGATATTATCCCATATGTCAATAACATGTAATATATATAGCCTTTAGAATAGGCTAAGATTAGTGTAGCATAGACTAGTAGTCTAACATATATAAGATAAACACTTTTTTACTTGGAACTCTATTGAGTTCTCTTGTGTTAACTTTAATACAAGGTTTCTTTCTTGACTTAATACTCTGAGTCTTGAATCATAACATTAAGCCATAATTGTTTAATAGAAAGACAAGAAAGGTTTAGGTTTTTCGATGGTATGCAGACTTTACATTAGAATAAGGATGAGGAAAGTAGTAGTAGAGGAGCAGGTATAGTGAGTCTTATCTTATATGTAGTAGAAATCAGTAATACAGGGAGTAAGTTTAATACAACTTATTTTAAAGAATGTATTAGAATGGGAAATGCATATATTAATGGAATATATGCCAGTACTCTATACTAGGTTTGTTGGGTTTTGGAATTAGGATTTGTCTTGTAGAGCTAAATTTGAATCTACCTTCCTGTAGATCTACTTTGGTTTTATTAAATACTGTAGTGTTATGAATCAAAGCCCTTAGGGTTGGACAATGAAGTAACCTTGTATAGGGTTTACACAAGAGAACTCAATGGAGAACTTTATACAGAATAGTCTACCTTTATATACTGAATCTCCATAGTCTGTGCTAGCTATTTCTAGCCTACCCTAAACAACCATGTGTTAGCCATGAGGTTTCCATGTGGTATGATGTCATCCTTCTAGAACCTTCTCTTGCCACATGACCCATGATGTCACTACTCCCAACTCTTCATACTAAAAATAGAACAAGGAGAAAATAAATAAAAAATAAAATAGGAAAAGGAGAAGAAATGAAAAGAAACTAAGTCTACTTTCTGCAATTCTGACATGTGGAGGTTATTATTTTTATTTTTTATGACTAGTTTTTTAGTGCTAGTTCATTTTTATTTTGGGATATTAGAATCAGGGAAGATATGTTGTTGAGATCGAATAAACAGAATGGTAATCTCAGCAGCAAATTATTAGTTCCTATAATGGAAATATAAGATCAATATCCTATATTCAAACTATTAAAAAGGATGATTTGTTTTAAATCTTTATCAACAGTTTTATTAGAATCTTAGGATTTTAAAACTAAGAAATATCCTAAAATGAATGTTTTAAATAATATATTTAGTTATAAAATACTATCTGAAGAGATTAAAATGTATCAATCAAAAATATTAAAACATATAAAAAGTATAAAATCAATTAAATTATCTAAATTTAAATTGAATAGTCATAAATTATCATGTATATTAGATTTCACAAAATGGTGCCAGATTGATACTTATTTTATATATCTGGAAGGAAAATATGATGAAATATTTGAAGAGTGAAGAATTGTGTTACATAACAGTGGGAGAATTTCTATCAGATCTAAAGAAAGAGTTTTGTAGAGGAGACAATGAGATAATAAAGATAACAGAGTTGAAAAAAAGTAGGAAAGTAAAACAATGGAAGAGTTTGTACAGAAGTTTAAAAGAGTAGTAAGAGGAAGTAGATATGAAGAAAGACTGTTAATCAAAGAATTTAAAAGATGAATGAATGGAATGATTAGAAGAAAGTTGATAAAGGTATAAAGACCTCCAAGAAGTATAAAACAATGATATAAAAGAGTAATGAATTTGAATAGGCATTGGAGAGAGAGTAAGTGAGAAGAGAAGAGGTTACAAGATAAGAGGAAAATGGAAGCTCTGGCTCAAAGGACAAACACTAGTAGGGTACAATAGCAACAGTTGCCACAGTCTCAAGTTTGGCCAAGGAGACAAAAGACCCCTCAACAGTGGATACTAGCAGGGCATATTCTAATAGAAGGAGTGGAGAGGATGAATGCAATCATGGTAAACTGAAATCAATGGGCAGAATTCATGCCAAGGCATGATTTATATTCCATAGAGGTAGATTGTGGAAGGAATTGTTACAATTGTGGGAGTTTTGGACACATAGCAAGAAACTGTAGAAATTGGATAATTATGTGATAGGGAGAAGAATTGATTATGAGAATAATGGAGAGAGTAATTTAAATGGGGAAGAGAGTTTGGTAGTCCTCAACTAGGCTCTTAATCATTACAATAGGTTTGCAATGCTCTCTAGAGTATTATAAAATACATTCTGCTGCAACATAGACAATAGAAACATGCTAAGAGAAGTAACAGTGAAGATTGGACTTGAAAGAATTGACACACAAGAAGAAGTAACAGTAGAGACATTGTAGGATAGTAAGGTAACTGTTATGAAACAAAGAAGTATGGGAAGAGATTTCCTTATATATTAGTGAGAGAACATTATTTTATTAGTCTATGGTGAGAGAGAGAAGGCATGTGACCTGAAAGTCACATGACATTATGTCATAAGGTCTAGAATAGTCTAGAAGAGCCTAGAAAGATCTATGGGCTAGAAGAGTCTAGAGAAGTCAGGAAGAGTCTAGAAGATGTCGTCAGAGTACATGGATGCAACATGGTGGCCTTGAGTAGGATATGAGGTGGACATAAGGAAGACACATGGACTTTAGAGTAGAATGCACAGTAGATACATAGTCATAGCATGGACCATAAGGGCTTAGTATAAATAGTTGGTAGAATACAGTTGTAGTTCTTTATCAAGTTCTCTTGTGAATTACACAACTTGTGTTCCCCACTAGATATCCACCTTTGAGATTTACTTGTAATGCTGCTATTGGACATTGGTCTAGTGGTTGCCACAACAGTAACAGGACTGAGACAACAGGACTGGTTATGAGTTTGGAGTTTGCTAGGAAGCAAGGGTTTAAGTTGAAGAAAATAGAAAGACTAATATATGCAAGGAATGTAGATAGTTCCCTTCAATAATAAGAAACCTATTAAGCATATAGTGGAAGTAAATATTTATTACCAAAGACATAGGGAGAGAATGGAGATTGATATAATTAAAGGCCAGAAGTGGAGTGTAATTTTAGGAATACTGTGGCTTGCTTGCCACAATCCTGAGATTGACTAGAGAATAGGAGAGGTGAAGATGACAAGGTATTTAAAAGAGTATGATAAGCAGTGAAGACCAAAGCAGGGAAATTTAGAGTGGCAAAAACAAAAGGAGGAAGAGAAATGAAATGAAATGAGAAAGAAATGAGAAGAGAAGGAGCAGAAGAAGGAGGAAGAAAAGAAAAAGAAGAAAAAACCAAAAAAGAAGAGAACAATGGAAGTGAAGAAGATTGCAGAGTGATGGGAGATTTGAGATGAAGGAGAGACCAAGAAATTGGTTTCTCAAAGATTTCACAAGTGGATCTATATCTTTGAAAAAGAAAGCAAGTGAGAGAATACTGACAAAGAAGTAATGGGATTACATAATAGAGATGAAAGAAGAATTTGTACTAAGAAAGGGGAAGGTGTATTCATTGTCAAGAGAAGTGAGGTAAGAGGTGTATGAGTTCATTGAAGAACAATTGAGGAAAAGATATATCAGACTCTCAAAGTTGTCTCAAATAGCACTGGTGTTTTTTGTAGAAAAGAAGGACAGTAAGAAGCATATAGTACAGGACTATCAGTATTTAAATAAGTAGACTGTTAAAAACAATTACTCTTTACCTCTTATTTTGGATATCATATAAAAATAAGTACAAAAAAAGTATCTACTAAATTAGATTTATGATAGGGCTATAAAAATGTATGAATAAAGGAGGGGGATAAGTAAAAGATAACATTCATAACTCTGAAAGGATTGTTTGAACCAACTGAAATATTCTTTGGATTTACAAACTCTGTAGCAACATTTCAAACAATGATGAACAAGATTCTCCAGAACTTGATCAACACTTGAGAAGTAGCAAGCTTCATTGATAACATTATAGTAGGAACAGAAAAAGAAGAAGGACATGATAGAGTAGTAGGAGAGGTAGTAAAATGGTTGGTGGAAAACAATTTATATATGAAACTGGAGAAGTGTAAGTAGAAGGTGAGGGTAGTAGGGCTTTTAGGGATAGTAATAGAGCCAGAAGGAATCAAGATGGAGGAGAAGAAGATAAAGAGAGTATTGGACTAGCCAACTCTGAAAGGAGTTAAAGATATACTAAAGTTCTTGGGATTAGCCAATTATTATCAGCAGTTTATTAAAGATTTCACAACAATAGCCAGACCATTATACAACCTAGTAAAGAACCAATGTTAGCAATATCAGATTTAGATAAAAAAAAATGAGGATGGAAGTAAATGCATTAGACTATGCAATGGGTGATGTATTAACTATTATCTATAGAATGTGATGATGTTCAATGGAGGCCTGTAGCTTTCCTCTAAAAATCTTTAAATAAGACAGAGAGAAACTACAAAATTCACAATAAAGAGATGCTAGCAGTGATCAGGGGATTGGAAAACTAGAGGCATTTGCTGGAAGATACCAAGTTTAAAGTTTTAGATTTGGATAGATCACAAGAACTTAGAATACTTGAAAAAGGTACAAAATTTGAACAGAAGACAAGTATGTTGGGCACTTTATCTGTTAAGATTCAACTTTACTTTGAAACATGTTCTAGGAACAAAAATAGGAAAAGCAGATGGACTTAGTAGAAGACTGGACTAAAAAGTAGGTGTAGAAAAGGACAATGAAAATCAGACTTTAGTTAAAGAATAATTCATAGTTCAGCTAAAGTAGTAATAGAAGGACCTGAAGTAGAAATATTAGAAAAAATAAAAATAGCTAGAGAAAAGGACAAAGAAGTAGTTAGAGTAGTAGAAGAGATAAAAAAGGCAGAGGTTAAAGTATTGTGAGAATATGAGTGGTAGATAGAGAGAGACTTGATATTGAAGGAAGAGAAGGTTTATATACTAAAGAATGAGAAGCTGAGAGAGGAACTATTGGTGGCTAGGAGTGACAAAGAATAGAAAGAAAAACAAGGTATCAGAAAGGCTGTGAACATACTTGACAGTTGACTTTATAACTAAGTTGCTATTAGTAGCTGAAAAGAATGCAATCTTAGTAGTCTGTGATAGGTTGTTCAAGATGATGTATTTTATGGCAACAATAGAAGAGATATTGGCAGAAGGGTTGGCACAGTTGTTGAGAGATAATGTGTAGAAGCTATATAAGTTGCCAGAGAGTATGATATTGAATAGAAAACCACAGTTTACAGCAGAACTAACTAAGGAGTTGAATAGATTGTTGGAGATTGAAACCAAATTGTTGAAATCCTTCCATCTACAAGCAGATGGACAGACTGAATGAATGAACTAGGAGTTGGAACAATATTTTAGATTCTTTGTAGATCATAGACAGAAGAATTGGCCAGAATGACTAAAATTAGCAGAATTTGTGGTCAACAATAGGGCATATTTAGCAATCAAAGTGTCTCTATTCATGGGAAACTATAGTAGAGAGTTAAGAATGGGAGCTGATATAAGAAGAAAAGAAAAGATTGAGAAAGCAATGGAGTTTGCAGAAAGGATAAAGAATGTACAAGAAAAAGTGGAGGTAGCATTGAAAAAAGCACAAGAAGAAATGAAGTAGCAAGCAAATAGAATAGAAGAAAGTAGAAGAGTGGAAGAAGGGTAATAAAGTAATGTTGAGTACAAAAGACTTTATGTTCAAGAAAAGACTGGCAAAGAAATTAGTGGACCAATATATTAGTCCATATATCATTGACAAAGTAGTTTCTACTATTGCAGTTAAATTACAACTGCCAACTTCAATGAGAATTCATCTGGTTGTGAATATCAGTCAAGTAGTGTGATATAGAGAACAAGTAGAAGGGCAAAAGATAAAAGAAGTGAAACCAGTGTAGAAGGAGTTGAAGAATGGGAGATAAAAAGAAAATAACAATGTATTTACCAGTCTTTAAATACTAAGTCAATAATAAGTACTTGAGTATGTCAGACTTGAAGATAGTGGACTTATTTCCTTTCTATCTCTCTTCCATTATTTAAGATCTCTTTTATTTTTCTACTTTTATTTTGCTCTAGTCTTTCTATTTATTTATTTATTTTGAACTTAGTAAAGATGAATAATGTAATGTTATATGTGACTGTCATAACTGTCACAGTCCAACAGCTTTAATCATCCTAGTCAACTTGTGTTATGATCTTGAACCCTTAGGGTCAGATAAAAGGCTAACTCTTGTATTAGAGAAACACAAGAGAACTTGATAGAGAGCTCTTTACAAAATAGTCTACTTTATATACTCCTACAGATGGTCCATGCTAGGTACTGTGCATTCTACCCTAAATGACCATGTGTCAAGCATGAGACCAACATGTGGTGTCCATATTGTATGACATCATTTTGTCCCAGAACCTTCTACTCTCTTCTCTCAAGTCCCGTGATCAATGCTGTGACCATGCCATCAGATATGACTGATGTGACAGTGTGACCAATCACTTCTAACCCTAGCTCCAGTGTTCTAAAAATAGAAAAATGAAAATAAATTGAACTGAAGATAAAATGAGAGAGAAAATGAAGAAAAACTAAGTCTACATTCTTCAATCTTGACAACTTGGAGATCTCAAGCAAAAATCTACCATGGATGTGGGGGTTGTACTTACTCACATTACTCAATCAGGGTGGGTTAAAAACCTCACTACAAATACTCTAGCATTCAACATTGCTCAATTCTTTCCCTCTCTAAATCACCAACTTCTCCCTCTCATCCTAAACAAGGTAGGACTTGATCATAAAATCTCAATGTTTTTCAAGAATTACTTAGTAGGAAGCAAAACAAAATATCTTTGGAATAATTTCATATCTCCTTCATTTAATGTTAACATTAGTGTTGGACAAGGATCTGCTCTTTCTCCAATTCTTTCTGCTTTCTATTTATCTCCTATTTTTCTTTCTTTAGAAAATCACTTAAAAATCTTAAAAATACCCATTTCCATCATTTCTTTCGTGGACAATGAACTTTTCATTTCTCAAAACAAATCTATATCTCATTCTAATGCAAACCTTTTTTGTAGCTACAATATAATTTTGTCTTTACTTATGAAATACAGTCTAGTTGTAGAACATGGAAAAACTGACATTTTCCATTTTTCTAGGTCTCACAGAGCATTCAATCCTCCTCATCTTGACTTATTTGCCCTTGGGGGTCCCGTCCTACTTCCTAGAAAGACTTGGAGATATCTAAGTTTTATTTTTGACTGAAAACTCACTTTCAGAAGTCATATAGATTTCAATGCCAACAAAGCAATTTCTACAGTCAAGTACATGAAATTGCTGGGTAATTTGTCAAGAGGTATAATCTGCTTCAAAAAAGAAGACTTTACAGATGTTGTGCTTTACCTATAGTATTACAAATCAAAGACCTTAGAGTGGGTCAATGAAAAGAACCTTGTATTGGATTAACATAAGAGAACTTGATAGAGAACTCTGTACAGGACTGTCTACCTTATATACTAATACCTAATGGTCCATGAAAGCTATTTATAGCCTACCCTAAATGACCATGTGTACGCCTTAAGGTCAACATGTGTTTTACATATTGTATGACGTCATTCTTCCAGAACCTTCTACATCCTTCCATGTGTCATGTGATTGTGACTGTGTCATCTGAGGTGACCTGCTGTGTGACAGCGTGATCTTGTCACTCTAACCCTAATCCTAGTTCTAAAAATAGAATAAATGAAAATAAATCGAAAATAAAATAAAAATGAGCAAAGAAAATAAGAAAAGTCTAAGTCCACTTCTTTCATTCTTGACATATAGCCCTATACAGTTTTCTATTGTGGTATTACAACAAATCTCCTACTTATATCATCTCAACATACTATGGAAAATGCAACAAAGAGTGGCTCTTTGGATTTCAGGTGCATTCCGAATATCTCCCACTCTAGAAATTGAAGCTATATCTAGACTCATCCCAATACATCTTCACCTCAAGAAACTCTATAGAAGATTTCTACTGTGAGAATCATCTCTTTTGTCCAACTATATCATAAACAATATCCTCAGTTCTAACAGGTCACAGAAACAAAGTAGCTATAATATATCCATTGACCATCTTATGGCCAAACAAAGGCTTTGCTTGAAATCACCACTCATTGATGTAGATGATAAGTGTAATGAATTTCTCCTTCATTTTTTTTTCAATGAGGAATTTAAACCAGGAAATTGTCTTATAGATTTATTTTCAGATCATATTTCTTTCCATCCTTGTTCTTCCAACACTAAAAAACATATTGAAAAATTAGATGATATCACATTCAGGGCTTCATCTAATCCTTTCTCAACAATCATAGTGTCTAACACTAGTATCAAGAATCACATTGCTACATCGATTGCTCATATCCATTCCTTCAAAAAACCTGTTGTCAAAACTATACACAAAGCTATCAATATTACTATAACTGAAGCCAATTTATTTGCTATCTGATGTGGCATAAATCAAGCAGTCACCAGCTCCAATGATCATATAGTGGTCATCACTGATTCCCTCTATGTGTCAAGATCGAAGAAGATGAACTTGACTTATTTTATTTTTCTTTTCATTCTCTATTTTCTTTTGATTTTATTTCTCTGTTTTTCTATTTTTAGAACAACTGGGGTTAGGGTTGATCAGTCATGCTGTCATATCAGTCACCTGATGGCAAAGTCACAAGACAGATCACAAGACTTGAGTAGAAGATTCAAGAACAAATAACGTCATACAACATGAACACCACATGTTGACCTCATAGACCACACATGGTTGTTTAGGGTAGGGTGCACAGTGTTTAACACGGACCATCTGTAGGACTATATAAGGTAGACTAGTTTGTAAAAGAGTTCTCTATTGAGTTCTCTTGTGTTACTCAATACAAGAGTTGT
>Ga0157364_1003619_pt1 | contig 15051 bp, 12 predicted proteins | sample AttsexASBM2_FD_111476 | JGI IMG/M metagenome (GOLD analysis project Ga0157364, IMG submission 111476) | Fungus gardens microbial communities from leaf cutter ant in Ribeirão Preto, State of São Paulo, Brazil - Atta sexdens ASBM2 | ecosystem: Host-associated > Fungi > Mycelium > Unclassified ... | reverse complement strand
GTGTGTGTGTGGGTGTGTGTGTGTGTGTGTGTGTGTGTGTGTGTGTGTGTGTGTGTGTGTGTGTGTGTGTGTGTGTGTGTGTGTGTGTGTGTGTGTGTGTGTGTGTGTGAACGGGAGGCGATACAGGAATTCATTTCATGAATTACAACGGAGCAAGAAGAGAAGAGATTAAAAGAAATTTACGGAAACGAGATAAGGGACGATCGCGGATGGAATACTAGGATATGAACATGAAGTGGCTGACTAGTTATGACATTTTGAATTTCTTTTGAGTCAAAATAATTGGAACCGAGACATTTGGTGGGAGAGGTTATGTTGCACGTGGAAATCCGTTAATTAAGGACTCAAAAGAATCATCAGGATGAATTCGTTTCATGGTGGAGAAATAGGAACCCAGCAAACAAGATTGAAATGAATAGAAATGAATTCAGATTTTCAGAAATATTGATTCATGAATGTTAAAATGAATGCTTTTCAATCCTGAATACATTTTTATTCATTTACAGGAATTGCATGAACATATCTTTATGTCTTTCAACCTAAAAATAGTATTAGCTTTTTCTGAGCGAAACACACACATTGTGAATACTGTTCAATTCAAAATTTTGAATAGAAAATGCAGTTTTTTAATCCAATTGTATCCAATTAAATCTAATTGAATCCAATTGAATCCAATTGCATCCAATTAAATCTAATTGAATCCAATTGAATCCCAAAAAAGTATTCGCTATTTAAAACACGCATTCGGATAGAAAAAAATTTCAAACCATTTTAATCCATTCTCGTTTGCTGGGAAACTCTTTCAAGTAATACTCGAGATCGAATCAGCCGATGATAATAGTCGAGATGATGGAGGGATGGATTAAATAGAAGAGTTGGAGATGGGGTGTTAAGGAAGATTCGCTTCATCAAAGCGTCCGAAAACGCGAATGACAGAGATCGAAGAGAAGATGAAGAAGAAAGTTCGATGAGAAAATAAAAGAGAAGGAGGAAGCATCGTCTCTAATGCTCTTGGTTAACAGATAGAGCCGACGAAGCTGAATTGTGAAGGTGGTGGAGGCAATGCGTCCTCAGCTGAGTGACTCCGATTTCGAGAAATCTCAAGATACTTCTGGTCCAGATACGCTTGGTCCAGGAGTCTCCGCGCTTCACGATAGGTCCGGCTTCTAAGCCAACCCTTGTAGGGGCGATTTAAGCGTGGCACTATAATTTTATGTTGAGTTAGACTTCGCAGTGAATATACAGATATATAAATAAAGGGAGGAACTGACTGTTACTCAGATACTTCAAATACTCAGTTACTAGACTTATTTTTGATTTTCGAAGATGATTGTCGGAGATCTGATCTCTGTGACTGTAGGCTCCAAGGCCCTCAGATTTATTCTCGGTGATAAAAGATGGTCTCGGCTAGATGTCTCCTGAATGTTTGGACCCAAGGGGAGAACTGACATAGCGATTTGGAGACTTCGAGTCACTTAACAGTCACTTAACAATATCGCGAATAAAATCGCTTGAGTGAACTGATCGCGACTCCACTAGAATTGGTTAAGCGATCCTTTGCGGCAGAGAATCGGCTGGCTAGATAATTTTTACTGTATAATAGCGAACCGAGAGTTTCGTGTCGGAGATGGAGTTTGACTGCTTGTTTGTTCGCGAAGGGCCTCCTTTTTATATTCGCGAATTAATTAATAGCAAGCCTCGCCTATGATGCTGATCTAATCTAGGATTAGGATATCGGTTGTGAAATGGGATATGTGTCTAAAACAACTTCCGTCATCAACCATTTGTCGGATGTTCGATAGTTTAGAGCCACATGTGTCATTTATTACAGACAATTGCTATTTCAGTTTATAATTCTTAATCTATTTACTTCTTCTATTCCTCGGGAGTTCTTCTATTCGTCACTTGGTTAAATATTTAATCCAACAATTTCGTCCCGAGTGGATTATTAGTCTAAAAAGGCGAATGATATTCGACTCGTAACTTCCTATGGTAGAAACAGATCGTTCACCGATATTACTCTGGCGAAAATTTTTCTCAGAATTTTCCATATACTATTAATTATGAAATATCGTAAGATTTTTTTGTAAGTATTGGGAATACAAATTAGTTCAGTCCGTTTCCCTAAAAATGACTCCAGCTCTTGTGAATGGTTCATAGTGACAACTGATTTTGGCGGTTTCAGAAAGGTTAAACATCTGCTAATAATATTCAGTTTATATCGTTTTGCGTTTCATACAAAAACCTTGATTTTTACTGTGTTTGAAATGTCGAATTTTGTGTTAACCAGCATTTGCAGGAGATTTTGATTTTCTGCTTTAATTGGAAAAAAAGTGCGGCTAAAGCCCATCGAATGCTTGTCGAAGTTTATGGTGACACTGCTCCAACTGATAAATCATGTAGGGAATGATTTTGACGTTTCAAAGATGGAGATTTCAGCGTTGAAGACAAGCCTCGCTCTGCCTCAGACAGCCAAAAAAATTCGAAGACAAAGAATTAGAGGCATTACTCGAAGAAGATCAGAGTCAAACACAAGAAGAGCTTGCAGAATCATTGGGAGTAACTCAACAAGTCGTTTCTGTACGATTGAGAGTCATGGGAATGATTCAAAAACAAGGAAATTGAGTGCCTTATGAACTGAAACCAAGAGACGTTGAAAGGCGATTTTTCACTTGCAAACAACTGATTCAAAGACAACAGAGAAAAGCATCGGATTGTGACTGGAGATGAGAAATGGATATTCTACGACAACCCCAAGAAGAAAAAATACTATGCTAAGCCCGGTCAATCGTTGCCATCGACCTCAACATCAACACCACGGCCGAACATTCATGATTTGAAGATCATGCTCTGATAGGACCAAAAGGATTTTGTTTACTATGAGCTGCTGAAACTTGACGATTCCATTATGGGCGATCGGTATCGGCTACAATTGATTCGTTTGAGCCATGCATTGCGAGAAAAACGGCCGGAATACGAGCAAAGATATGATAAAGTTATTCTTCTTCATGACAACGCTCGGCCTTATGTCGCTAAAGTCGTAAAAAAATATTTGGAAACGCTCAAATGGGATATTTTACCGCACCCGCCGTATTCTCCGGACATTGCTCCTTCTGATTACTGGTTGTTCCGAAGGAACAAGTCATCGGTTCACTTCTTTCGCAGAAATCGAAAATTGGCTCCTAAATTGGATCGCCTCCAAAGACGAGTCATTTTTTCGAGATGGAATTCAAAAATTGCATGAGAGATGGGAAAAAGTAGTAGGCAGCGATGGACAATACTACTCTGTTCATTCTTTTGTTTTGAAATAAATTGTTTTGAAATAAATTTTTTTTGAACGGACCGAACTAATTTGTACTTCCATTATAATTTCTGATGAAATGTTATAAAATTTTAAAAATTAAAAATATTTTTAAAAATTATGGGATGAGAAATCTCTGAATATTTCAGAATTCACTTGTATGAAAAATTATGAGAGAAGATGTAAACTTTCTAAGTATTTCTGAAAAATGTTCCAATTCATATAAATATTATAAGAAAAATTTTCACCAGGGTATTGTTAATAACTTTTATAGTGATAACGAAAATTCTAATCAAAGAAAAGAACTGTGAAGACTGGATATAACATAATCCAAATGATACTATATCTTTAACTTTTGTACAATAAAATCTACATATATCTTTTTTATGTTGAAGGATTTTCCTATTTCAATCTAAATGGCTTTAATTCTTTTTATATGAAAATTTTATATCGCCATTCATTCAAAGACATTTCCTTTCCTAATTCTCCTTCAAAACATTAATGTACACTTTTTAACTAGTGCAACTATTGCAGGAACAGAAAACAAACATTCAGAGAGAGAAACATCCTCTAATCATGTTATCCCTTCCCCCCTGCTAAAAGGCGCGCGACTTCCACGCGAAAAGCAACTTTTTTACTTCATCTCCCCCTTGCTTAAGAGCGTGCGACTTCCATACAAAGCAACTCCCACCCCATCTTTCATCTGTCAAGGAGCACACGATTTTTCACGCGAAGCGAGTTCCATTCCAACTCCCCAAGTTGCTTCACGTGGAAAGTTGTAAAGTATACTTTAAAGCAGAAAATTTCTGTTTTATATATTGTAGTAGAAAAGACACATCATTTTTCAAACTTCTTTTGTTAATAACTTTTTAATAAATGACGAATGATAGCTAAAACCTATTAGAGATTATTCAGAATCATAACCTTGATAATATATGGCAAGGGCAAGGTCATCAGAGTTATACCTTTTCTATTCGGCATATTTACTGAGATCGAGAGCGAATAAAAATAGATCGTTTTATCATTACCATTTTTTAGCTTAATTAACAAAGTGTATAATACTAATGTATAATTTCATTTCCGTTTTGTATAATTTCATTTCAATCTCCTTTTGTCACGTATTAAATTATACCATAAATAAAAAGATATCGATGACGAATATATCGCTTTTTCATCATACAGCAAAGAAGAAGATGATCGACCTTGTCGATTTCATTCGTTATGCATGCATTTCAATATAAGTTTAAATTATAAATTAATTATAAATTAAATGCAAAATAACTTCGAACGAATTCAAAAGAATCTATCTATTTATGTGATTTCCATACTGCATAACCGCGATCTTCACACTCACAACGCTCAAAAATCATTTCATCCTTGTTATTTATTAAATGTTGAACGAAGACAAATGATGCTCATAAGCGTTGAGCAGCATGAATCGCATGGCCTATGATTGTTGTTAATTATTTTTAGGTTTGTATTCGAAATACAGTATTTGAATACAAATTGTATTTCAAATATCGTATTTCTTGAAATACAATACAAATGAATACAATGTATTTTCATTCGATGTATTTTGTATTTCAAATACAATTTCAATGTACTTTGTATTTAAAATGCTAAAAAAAAATCCGTGATAATAATCCTTGAAACAACGCGAATAGATTTACTGACTGCGTTCAGAAACATTGGAGCAGAAGAACGAGATATAACGAAGTATAATGCGAGATTTACAATAAAAGTCGTAGCGATCATAATGTCTTAAGTCGTAAAAAATTAATCAATCACAGACAATATGAGAAGAATAATCAATTATGATTAGTCAATTTTCTACAACTTAAGACTCTACGACCACGACTTCTATTGTAAATCCCACAAACTGTCGTAGTCATGACGGAGAATAAAGCAGAGAAAAACGTTGATAGTATTGACTAATCGGGAAAGTGCCGGACACGCAAAAAAAAAATTGGAAGTATTTTTAATTAAAAAGTATTTTGTATTTTAAATAAAAATTTGAAAATATTTTGTTTTTGTATTAAAAAATAATTTTTTTGTATTTGAAATACAAAAAAGTGTTTTGAACTTAAAATAAAAAGTTTTGAAACATTTTATATTTTGTATATTAAAAAAGTATTTTGTATTTGAAATACGAATTTTCAAAGTATTTTGTATTTTGTATTTCAAACTCGAAAGATTGAATGTATTTAAAAATATATTGACAAGGAGCTTAGAGTAATAGTCAGTTATTAGTTGCTATCTTTAATAATTCTTAAAATTACAAAATAGATGTTTCAACCTTATAGGGACATTTTTAATATTCGATAGAAAATAAAAATGATAGTTTAATATTGTTAAAAATATTTAACGACAGAGACGCATACTAATTGAAATTAAAATTAAAATTACGGACGTATATATAAAAATTTATACAATTACAAAATTTGAACGCTTATAATTTAGCTATATACTTTTCTCGAAGAAATGTGCTTTGAAGAAGAAGAAATTAATGTTGTCCCAAGGTTTGAACATCTCATGAACGTATAAAATATCAAGTAATATCCATTGCTTTATCCATAATGAACGCTCGGTAAATGTGTCACGCTAATTGAAATTTATGAAAATATATATTGTATAATATAAGTAAATTAAAATTTAAACTTATATAATGATAAATAGTTTTAAATGGTTCTACAAATAAAAATCGAAATTGAATCTGTTCCTAAGCAAGGACCATTGTTAAGACAAGAACTCTTAATGATAAACAAATCAGCAAAAAGTTTCAAAGTATAAAATTCACTCAAAGATGAATCTTAAATCAAGTTGTGTTCTTTTGTTAGCTGCTTTGTCACATAAAGATCTCTAACTTAAATGACCATACAAATTTAAACTAATGACGAGACAAGCAACCAACCAGTAATCAACTAAAGAAAGTATCATTTATGATGGGAGAGTTCAGTGAGAAGAAGGGATGAGGGGATTTAAAACCAATTGAAAAGTACTGATTTTTCTCTTCCTTCGATTGATAAACATAATATTGAGATTCCTAATGATTTTGGCTTAGGTGTCTTGCTCGATGAAACACAAGACAAGTGGCTAATTAATCTTAGTAATACAGAAGTACTATATAATGTACATACAATATTACAATTAGGGGAATGTTTCGGATTACCTTTGACAAAACAAAGAAAAGATTTGCCTTGAATTCATTAAGCAAGTTAAAAGAAACATTTCAGAACGACAATCTTAGATCAGTAACAAATCAGTAACAATCAGTAACAAAATTAAAAATCAATCTGTTTCGGTCATGATCAATAAATTTATGCAGAATATTCCAGCTCACATTCCTGAGGAGAAATATGTCAATATTTGAAATCCACTAATGAGTTCATTAAAAATAATCCAAATATTCTTATCTCCAGAGCGGACAAAGGCACGGTTTTATTGGACAAAAATGAATATGTCAATAAAATGGAACAAATATTGGCTGATAATGATACTTATCAAGTTCCAAAGGATCCATCCAAAAAAATAATTAACGATTTACGAAAGCTTATAAGTAAATGGAAAAAGAACTTTATTGATGACTTTACGTATAAAAAATTACTTACGACAGATAGTAATACCTCCCTCTCGCGGGACATCTCATTGTCGTGATAAGGGGGCTCCTCTCTCATGGGCCGTTCCTTGCGGTTGCCTTGAGCCGCCGTCGGTGCTTGCTGGCGAGGCCGACCAGGGAATGTCCGGCTCGGGGTCTAAGATATCCTGTACGGGTTCTCCGCTAAATAAGAGAGGCCTGTACAACAGAGCACTCCACTGGGGGTATTCGGGCTGCAGATTCTGCTTCCTTGGGGGAGATGTAAGGAATGACGTGGGAATGAAACCGTAGTGTGGACCGGGGATTGGATGCCTATCCTAATCCGCCAGATAGCCTGCGTAACAATTTCCGGATAGTTACGCGGGTGAATACCCATTCCTGGTAGTAGTGGACTCACTCCTGATCGGAGAGGGAAGTGTTTATTTTTTCGTAAGAATCCATGGATCTATCTACCAAAACTGCTTTGACGAGGAGGAGACAGCTTCCACAGCTGCGTTGAGAAGGAAGAAGACCTACACCTGGATAGTGGCCACCGATAGGTAGAGAGCAGGGCTCGTTCCCTGCAGATACGAGGCAGAAGGCGGCAACCACCTGCATGGTGGAGATCCCGTCTATCACGAGGAGGCCCAGAAGAATTTACGTGAAGCAATGGATACCACAATAGCTGCGATGGAGAAAACGTCGAATCCACTCGACTATATATGAATGGTATCCTATGACAATAAGACCAACCGAGCCTCCCATCCTTCAATCACGCAGGAAAAGGACGAACCAGCGCCCACCATCAGGGAAATCACGGGCAAATTCTGTGTCGTTTCTGGCATCGCAGTGGTTCCAAATTCCGAAAAGCTGGCGAAAAATAAAGTTTCTATTTAGGGGATTTAAAGTGTTGGATTGGGCAGACTGATAATTCAACTGTCAAATAATACAGTTAAGAGTCAACTGTTTATATCTGCGACTGTTTATCTTTTAAATCCAATGCTAGTGACCTTCACACGAGTGATATTTAGCGCGCACAAAAGAGAAAAAGTAATGACAAATTCACAAAAATAAAATTCGTAGTTCATCAATTTTAATTCTGCAAAAGGAGCCTTGTGTTGAAAGTAAGGTTGTGGTCAAAGTTCGCTACAAATGTTTTGAAGCATTTGATGAACCAATTAGAAGAAAAAATTTTATAAACTGATCAATTAAAAAACGCTTCAAAGCGTTTGCAGTATCGCGTTGACTGTATCCTAAATAGAATATTAACATCTATTACACAAATCATATAACAATAAATAAAATAACAATTTACAAGTAATTGTAAGTAATTGAAATTTAACGTAAGATTGCATGTAAAAATTTTAAAAACATAAAGAAAAAGTTATAAGTTCTGCATAGAAAATCCTGCTAGAAAATTTATTTTATAGTGTAGGTATACTATTAGTTAATAAAATAAATAAAAACTAGCTGCCACTACTTGCCCCAATACACTTGAGACGCACATAGGGCAGTCGTTTGCATACATTAGCTATGAAAAATTGATTGAAATGTGCAGATTCTGTCTAGCACTGTTTGAAAGAGTTTCTCATAAATAATTAATAATAATTAAACAGCTACATGTAATTAATATTCTTAATAAAAATATATTTTAATGTTTTAGAACCTGCTGATAATGTTAAAATAATTGGTTTATCGAGAAAGGAAATTTTTTTTAGTGAAAGATCATTTGAATGATAATGTGACCATTAGCACATGAAGTAATTTGAAAAGTTGATGTCCAAGTTGCAGTATTCTTTTATGTTACCGGGAGATGTGAAATCAATACGTAAATTATTGCACGATTTTAAAACAAAGTAGCAACAAGTTTACAGGATACTTTCAACAATTTTATGAATGGCTAAGCGTATTCATTTCTTTCAATAAAACCAACAGAACAAATTTTAAAAACGCCAAAAAAGTCAGATTCAGATCGTCCTTCTTTAGATTTTAAAGCTTTTAGTGACAGAAAACAAAGCAAAAGGAAATCGAAGACATTCGTTCACAAACAAGTGTTGAAGAACTTATGCAACTCAAATGAATCTTCGAGTCTCAGGAAAATTGAATGCTGCAAAAGTTATTAAAGATGTGATATTGGACAGTCCACCAAAAAGTACAAAAGATCTTTGGAATTCATTCCAGAAAGCATTCTTTCCGACGATTCTGCTCTTCTGCTTGTAATGGAGCAGAAATTATCAAGAAATCAATATCAGGGATTACGAAATATAAGTATAAAAAATTATTGCAAGTTATATCCGCCATATAAAGCAATATTAGAAATGTTATCCACTTAAATCAAGTATCACTATAATCGAATGCAGTGCAGATAAAACTACTCTTTATTAAATCATACAACTGAACAAATTTTGTTGATTCAAATGGACGTTATTAAGAGCTTGACTTCTGAAAACGTTCGTAATTTAAATTTGATTTACAAGTGGAGTTGTGACAGCTCTGGCCAAAATATGTACAAACAAAAATTTAGTGGTAATGACGGAAGCAAATTAGATTCGAATATTTTTTTCACTTCGCTTGTATCACTACAATTCGTATCTGTTGATCAAGTAACAAATATAAAAATTATTGTATGGAAAAATCCGAGACTTTCATCTCCTCGATTTTGTAGACCAATAAGAATTTTTGCATGAAAATACGAAAGCCTGTGAACGAAACAGATTATATTAAAGAACAAGAGAATAAACTTGTGGCTTTTGAAACAATTGTAGACGGAAAAGAAATATTCCGTATCTTACAAACTTTCCCTAAAAATGCTAGATGGTAAAGTTTACGACGCAATCATTAGTACTTCATCTACTCATTTATGTAAAGCAACAAAAGAATTTAATATCAATGAAATCCTACAAAAAGAAGTCAATAAAAATAATTTACAGTTTGTCTACGTTACATGCATGGATACAGTTTTTTGAGCGTTGTTTGCATGTATCTTACAAACTGAACATACAAAAATGACAAACGCGCAGTGCTAGAGAGAAGAAAAATACAAAGGTTCAAAAAAAAAATTATATAAAAATTATATAAAAAATTATATTTCTGTTTACAATTAGGGCTCATCAATCAAAACTTGAATTTGGCAATACTAATGATGGAAATACTGCTTGGCGATTTTTCGAAAATCGCCTCGACTGTTTCCGCCTCTATAAGAGGCGGATAATAAATGAAAATTTCAAAGGAAAGAATCAAAGATTTTACGTTATATTGTAAGCAATTTCGAGCCATGAAATTCATCTCATTAAATTTCAGGAATATACCTTAGAAACGACACAAATTGGAGTTGTATCCCTAGTTTTATATGCCAATTACAATGCACAAACTTTTAATTCATAGAAATAATAGCTTCCTCTCTATTACCGATTGGACAAATGTCTAAAGATGCACAGGAATCTTGCAATAACATTAGACAACAAAAATTTAATAAAGATTTCGAGAAAATTTTTCGCGAAAATGTACCCGTGCGAAAACTATGGAAGATGTATTTTTACGGCTGCTGTTGGCATCAGATTCATTTATTTCATGCTTACGAAAATTATCTCAAAAGAAATTAAAATCATTATCACTAGAAACAGTATAATTATTAATTCCGCCAACTATTGAGATAAGTGATGAAAGTTGTAACATTTTAGAATCAATTGACACAAATGATTCAACAGACGATAAATAATTAATTTATAGTATATTTCAAATTTTTATTTCATAATTGTCATTATTAACATTCATTCATTTTAATAATTTATATCAGATAATAATTTATATAGAGACAACATAATATTTGCTTTAATAGATTAATTGACTTCAATTTTAAAAGAAAAATTATTCTTCTTCTTAGAACTTAATATATTATTACTATACTAAGAATGGTCAGAAACCAAAACTTAAATTCATCAATAAACAGATATTATGAAAAATAAGAAATTGTCTTGTTTTTGATATTTGTCAAATTATTTTATTAAGTGCAGAATTATTTCCTTTTTTTTATTTTTTTTATTTTAATTCTTATATTAATAAGTTTCTAGATTTTTAATCTTTAATAAGTAATTAAAAATGTAATCACAAATTTCTGTTTAAATATTATAATTTTTATTATATTCTTAATATTTATTTTTCTTAATATTTATTTCTTCATTTTTATTTCGAATTTGTAATTAATGATTATTTAAAGAAGAACAGGATGTTTAATATAAATTTTAGTCTAAATCAAAGATTTTTTTTTTACATACGTCGGCCATATTGGCCGACGTATTCGCCATTTTGTTTTTTACAATTTTAACCTCGAATTCATAATCAGCGACATCAAAAACCCCTAAATATTAAATATCGTACAAATTGAAAAACGTTTTTATATTTTGGCTAGCTTTTCGGGATTTGAAACTGTGCGTCGTCCACGGCAGCGTGATCTTTCGACCGGGAGCCTTCCGGAAGAGAAACATGGAGACCAGGGGCGAAGTCGTTTCATTGAGCGAGGACTCCTCAGACGACCCTGATAACAAATAGCCAAAAAATACGCCGTATTGATCGCTACTTGGCAAGAAATTTGCAGGATTAGAGGAGGAAAGACATTCTTGAAGGCGAGAGGAACAGCGCCAACCCAGCGGTGCAGGCGAATAGTAAAAGGGAAGAGCCAGGAAGAGTCTTAAGAACGCCTGCAAGCTAGCCGAGGAGGAATACGTTCATCGATCTACCGGTAAGCTTTCGAAAACAGCGACGAAAAAACTCAGAATGTTCTGCAAGGTCGCGGAGAAGACAACTAAGTTGAGAGGGACATTCCAGAAGTATATCTGGCAAACATCAGAATCTTCGCTGCATGCGCGGTGTTGAACAAAAGAGCGCACGGGACCCGCAGCGAGGATCCGCGCGTTGAGGAGAGAAATCTCCAATCTCCACAAAGAGACAACTTATCTGCAGGAACAATTGATGATAAGCATTACGTCGCTGAGGGAACTTTCTGCTTTCGAAGCAATCGAGCTCTGGTATCTAGGGAAGCAGCCAACCTGGAAACCGCGTGAACTATCAGGCGGGATCCGCAAGGGCGCAAAATATGGTCGCAGCAGGCCGGGCGAGGTGGAGGGTTCAGGAGACGGTGGCAATAGAATGGGGAACCTTCCAAGCCCTCATTCACTTCGGAGATACGGGGGGGGGAGTAGGGCCCATGCATGAGGCCACCATTGCAAGGAATCTACGCACTTATAAACAGCGGCAGTAACCGATAGGCCCAGGGTAGGACACCAATCCGCACCGACTATCGCACGGACATACCCGAGGTGAAATCGGCTCTCGAGACCGCACTTCCGGCACTCTTGGACAAAAATGGAATATACGCCGGCAGGAGCCATTCGACGGACTATGTGTCTCGCCGCCTGGAGCAACTGAGGACGGGCGCGGAGGTGACCAAGCGGATGGCCCTGTCTCACGCTCCCGTGGACAGCCAGGCCCCTACTACATCCGTCGAGCCTATCGCGATCTGAGATACGGTGGCAACGCGGAGGGAGCGCAGGCCCACCAAAAGGGCGGCTAAAGCGAACGCAACGGCCGGGGTACAGATAGCGACAGGAGCGACTCGCCGCGGCACCGAGGCAGCGGATGTCGCAGCACCGAGGCAGCGGACGTCGCAGCCACCAAATTAGGGACGATAGCGAGGGACTGCAGCAACATCCGAGGGAGCAGCCTGCAGAGAACAGACATGTATGCGGGAAAAAGCACCCGCGATGTCAGGACCGGGAAACTCAAGGCGGCGGCGGTGAGCTGTCCTTGGGGATACGCGAAACTTGGAGGAGCTGGAGATCTGGGAGCTGGAGATCTGCGCATCAGGCGTGGGGTGACCGGAACCCTGATCCTTGAGGTTCCGAAGGGAGCGTGGAAGGCAGACTTCCTGTCTACAAGACTCAAGGAGACGCTCCATGAACGAAAGGAGAATGAAAGAGGAGGGTGCGCGCCTTCAGAAATGTGCGGATCTCTGAGTTCGGAATCTGGATGACTTGGTCTTTCACGGGGAAGTCGCGGAGGTGGTGGCGGCGACTGCGAGGTTCGAGTTGAGGCGATCCGCGTGACCCGGAATGGCCTGAGCACAATCTGGGTGGTACGCTGTCCGGCGGCAAAAAGGATCGCCACTGATACCCAACTTCCGGTTGGCTGGATCCGCTGTAGAAATCCTCCCCCGAAGATCCTTAGTGTTATAAGTGCCTGGGGATAAGCATGAGCGTACCCGAGTAAGATAGGCCGCAGCGGCTGTTATTATCGCGGGACTGCATCCCAGCCGTGGTCGAAAGGATGAACATCGGAGAAGAAGACTCGCTGAGGTAGGATACCCCTTGTCATCCTTCAGGATACTCTTGGCAACCTAAGCCGCGGGGCGCAAGACTTATTCCTGCACTCCCTCGCGGAGCGCGGCCTGGAATTTAGAATAATGGCAGAGCCGTATCGAGTCCCCACTGAGTAACTAACGGGTGCGGCTCCGTCTGGAGGATGAGGGGAATGCCCCTGCTGGAAGATGGCGGAGGGAAGGGCTTTCGTCGCGGTCGAGTAAGACGGCCTGCTACATGCCGTCCAGCTGGAGCCTGACGGACTATAAGTCAACGCTGGACACCGAGGATGACTTCGTCAGGGTTCGATGCCGGCGCTGGTCGCGGGGAACTTTAACGCTTGGTCGCAGCGATGGGGTTCCCCGCGGCGAACGCCAGGGGAAGGCTGGAGGAATGAACTGATGGACTCGAGCTTTGCCTGTTGTTGAACCATGGTAACGCGTACACGTTCGAAACCGGGACAATTGGCAATTTCGCTCGCGTTTTCGAGAAATCAGCGATTCTTGATATGTTCAGAGTTTATCACCGCGCTGTCAGAATACGGCGTTCGAACGCCATTTCGATAACGCGCCAACGAAATCCGTATCCGGTCCACATGCTCATATCTTCCACGCACAGAATCCTTCAGATTCTTGAGTCGCGCGATATATGCGATTAGTGATTGTCTATTACCGATTGATAATCGGGTGTTCGATACGGCTCTGTTCCTCCAATGATTCGATAAACTCGTCGCATCGCTGTTCCCATGCGCTATACTCGTCTATGATACTAAGCAGGGTAACTTGCTCAATCAAATCATGCTCCATGTTATCAATTGCGCTGTCAAATTGATTAATGACGTTTAATTAAATCTTGTTGTTTTTATATCATTATGTAAGCTATTTTTATTAATGATATCATCGTCTAGATATCTCATGCCCTGAAAAAATCTTAAATTACGTTAATAAAGCTATTGTTTGATGAAATTGCAAATGTTGCATTTTTGCAGGTATTGTATCAAATTACATTGATGATATCATCGCCAAAATGTTAATGTCCTTGAAAAAATTTCTTATATTATACTAATAAAACAGTTGTATATTAGTTGATATTGCATTATCTGGCAACTCGCCAAATTTCAATTATATCATATTATATATATATATATATATACATATTATTTAAAAACGTCGCATTTGTGTTATTTATTAATTATCATTGTCATACGAAACATACTAAATGCCTTGGAAAAAATTTTTATGTTATGTTGCCAAGACCATATTAAAACTTGCAAATTTGCTGACACTGCAATTTACAGTGTCAGATTACACTGATTTCACTATCATCATCAAATGTCTATGTCTATGTCTATATCTCATTTTTTGTTGTAAAATCTAACATTTGCATTTTTTATATTATGTCATTGGAAATGATCATATGAACATCGAGGATTTTTTGCGGAAAGTCAGTCTGTGTAAAATGGCTAACCTAGACTGGTAATTGTTCTCGCATTAGCAATCGGAAACTTGATTTCCGTAATGTGTTAATGCACTAATACTTGATGTTCAAAATATTAGATAAAGCAGGGTTGTTTCTGTAAAAACGTTTAGTAAAATGGAAATAAGATCTAAAATTCAAACGTGTACTCTAGGTAGTGTTCATGCAACATTACTGCGCTCAGAAGACATGGATTCATACATTCAACCGTAAGTATTTCATTTATATTTGTTTATGAAAAATTTTTCTCTATAGATGGCTTATTCATTCGTGTTTTTCTCCAACGCGTCTTCACATATAATTTGAGAGCATGACATTCATCCTCTGAATCATAAGAAATTAAAATT
>Ga0157364_1003618_pt1 | contig 15055 bp, 12 predicted proteins | sample AttsexASBM2_FD_111476 | JGI IMG/M metagenome (GOLD analysis project Ga0157364, IMG submission 111476) | Fungus gardens microbial communities from leaf cutter ant in Ribeirão Preto, State of São Paulo, Brazil - Atta sexdens ASBM2 | ecosystem: Host-associated > Fungi > Mycelium > Unclassified ... | reverse complement strand
AGTACCCATGGTCCGTGCTAACTACTGTGCACCCTACCCTAAATAACCATGAGTATAACATGAGGCCAACATGTGTTGTCCATGCTGTATGACATCACTTTGTTCCAGAACCTTCTACTTCCTGTGATCAGTCTTGTGACTATGCCATCACTTTGTGACTGATGTGACGGCGTGACTGATAACCCCTAACCCGAGTTGTTCTAAAAATAGAAAAAGAAAGAAAAGAAAAGGAAAATAAAATAAGAAATAAAAATAAAAATTAAGTCCATCGTCAGCGATCTTGACATCATTCATCTAGACCACTCCAGATTACTCTAGTCTATTCTAGTCTGTTCTAGGCCTTTATGACATCACATCATGTGACATGTCATGTGACCACAGTGTCATGTGCCTTTTCATTGTCATTATCAATATAATAAAAGAAAAGTAAATCCAAAGTAAAATCCAATATAAAATCCTAAAGAATATATAAAGAATATTACTACTTTACTCTTTACTGTATCACAACATGTTTGAGATTTCTTGTATTTTGGCATCCAAGAATTCTCTTTTGATGCTCTTGACTGTTTTCTTGAAATTCTTCTAATCCTTTAAGTGTCTTAAAGCTCTGTATATCTCCAGATGTCTCTTGTAGTTCTCATTTCACCACAATTTCAAATGTTTGGTAATATTGACTATTTTCAAATGCTTGAACCAGATTTTGTCTATACTATATGCAAATTCTTGTACAATTCATTCAAGATCTTTTTTGTTACTAATGTGATTAGTATTGAGTCTTTTGATCAAATCAGAAATATCAGTAATGAACTTGAATTCTTCTTCACTATCTTTGACAGTTGTTCTTTTTCCAGTTTGGATATTCTCTTCAAAAATCCAAATTTTTACTATAAGAAGGGCATGATCTAACAGTAATCTCCACTCAGGATGAATGATGTGGCTATTGAATTCATCTGAATTTGGTTGTAGAAACATAAGATTGATTACTGAATCCAAATCATTGGGGTTATCTGCATATCTTGTAGGAACCTGGATAGTAGTGCTAAAAATACACAAACTTAGAAAGTCAGCAATATAAGTAAGCATATTGCTATGAATGGAATGATTGGAGAAAAGAGGATTCCAGGAACTTTCTCTAATGTTAAAGTTGTTCATCATAATGAGAATATTATTAATGTTAGCTTCAGTATCCTTGAGATACTTTAAAGCCATTTGAGAAGAGTCTGAGTAAATGTTCATCAGAAAATAAATAAAGCCACAATTGAATAAAAGAAATATCTCTGTGATTGAAAATGTCTTTGTAAAGAGAAAAATGAAGAAAAGAAATTCTAGTGTTGATGTAGGTGATAACTCTTGGCAAGTCTTGAGAATTTGTTGGATTTCTAGAAAATATAATCCAATTAGAATGATTAGGAATGCCTACTAATTCCTCCCCTTCTTTGTTAGAAGAACTAGAAATAAATCTTATGATTGACCAAGGTGGCTCTTGAATGAATATGATGTTGAAATCTATTTGTGCTTCCAAAATAGCATTAGTAAGCAAGTTATTTTTCCAGACATTTTGAGAAAAATATTGAGATTTCTTATAATCATATTTACACATCACTTACAGCTGAGCAAATTGATTTGGTCCTATTGTTTCTGATTTCTTGGTATTTCTTGGTATGCCATTCCTTGTTGAAGCTATGCTTCCAGAATGAGCATAGGTTGGAATCTGCTTAATAATCCCCTGAGCAGTTAATACATTTAAACAAGTGTATGACACCTATAGATTCCTGTTAGACATAATCCACCAATATGTCTGATTTGATGTTTTTAAGGGCCCTGTTGATGTTAGTGATATGATTGCTAGCAGAGGCCATAAATTTATTAGTGTTATCTTTGCTCATAAGAACAATGATTTGTTTATGTAAGGGATCCTTAGTGGTCATTTTTATTTGTGGTTTGGACTTATCTGAGTCATTGATGATTTTTTGGATACTTTCAATCTTCTTAGCTAGCAGGTTAGGATAGTTTTCCTGAAGTTTCAGAATATCTAATACACTTGGGCCTACTGCTTAAGCATACAGCTGTTTTTAAAGTGCTTTGTTTATAGACATAGACTTCTTTCCCTTTCCTTTACCAAAAAATTTCAATTTCTCCAATACTTCCTTGGGTGGGCATGCTGGGATGGTAGGAGGAAGTCTAACAACTTCTACTTTCTTGTTAGTAGAAGAACCAAAATTCAACAAAGATTTGGTCTTAGGAATTCTGAGAGTACATTTGTTAACAACTCTGCTTCTGAATGAATTGTTATTAATGTCAGCATTAATGGTGTTCCAACTGGATTTGTAAATGGAAGAAATAAAGTTTCATGCCGCCTTACCAAAACCTTTGTGTTGAGGAACATTGTTGATCAATCATAACTTGACCTTCTTTGATCTAATATAATTTACCATGTATAATAATGAAGTATACATATTCTTGATGTCAATTTCTAAAAATTCCATGGATCTAAAAATAGAGATAGAGTGGGCTTCACCATCCCAAGTGTTAGGTTCCATAAGTTGATCAATATTATAAGCTAGTGAAACTTCATAATAGCTAGACTGCGAATTAATCTCTGAAGAGTCTATTATCTTATTTCCAACATGTTGAAGAGATGTGTTGTTTAGGGCCAGGGCTTCACTGATTACACATTGATTTCCAGCCATGTTACCATTGTCATGTTTCTGAGTGCTTTGGTTAGTCTTTTGCTCCAAATTACCTATGGATGATAAAGAAGCCTCTTTTTCCTTAACCTGTTTACTCTAGCTTAGGTTGGAGCTTTGAATTTCCATCCTTTCATAGTATGGGATTAAAGATGTGTTGGATGATATAGAGAATTCCCTGGATCTGATACTTAGGTGGAACAATGACCTCCCTCTTGGAGCAGTCATATTGATATCCATATCTATGCTAGGCAAGGATTAGACCAGTTTGTTTGATGAAAGAGCTTGAGTGGTGATAAAAGATGATTTTTTCACTAATTCTCTTATGGGCACTACTATGCAAGATGGTGGTAAGAGAGAAAGAAGTGATGTGGGGCTGTTATCTATCATAGCAGATGTTAGGCTAATTTTAAAAGATAACTAATTATGTTACTATATTAATATGCTTGTATCTCTATAAATACTGATCTCTATATGATATATGATATATCACCAGAAACTGTTTGATGAGTACTTTCCAATGCAACTTTGATCATGGGAATCCATCTAGTCATTTCTGGGATAATAGCCAATGAAACTTGTAGTTACTGATGGTCTGATATCTCAGTAATCTGTTGTCACTTTTGTACATTCCACATATATGCAAACAGCCATAATTTGGGGCTTTCAAGTGCAACTTAGTTTGTAAAAATTGATTTACTGGTTGTGAAGATACAAGCTGAATGAAGTTTGTAACAAAATTAATATATGTACAAACTATGTAACATTAAATATATATGCAAGGACTTCTTGTTGAGTTTCTTTTATGATCTCTATAAAAAATACCTTTGGGTTACTATCAAGCTCCAATCCTTAGTTATCCCAACTTATGGTTGTTATAATAAAATAAAATAATCTAGAATACTATTTCAGAAGAGACAGGTGCTTATGTAATGGCAGCAGAAGGCTAAGAAATTGTAGGCAAACAAGAAGCAGTAGATGTGCAATAGATAGATAATAGATGATAGATGACAGAAATGAGCAACAGATAAGTAATAAAAAATAAAGCTAGACAGATTTGAAAGAGAGGTGTAAAGAAGTCTCAATCATGAGATATGACATCATTGTTCTTGTATCTTCTATCATGTGTTTATGTCACATGTCACATGCTCCAAATTATGTAATCGTAAGTCTGAAAAATAAGAAAGAAAGAAAAGAAAATCAAAAAATAAAAGATGACCTCTTGTTATGACTCAAGATGACAATTTAGATAATGAAATGGACTGGGCTTAAGAGACTGCACACTACATTGAACATAGAATAAATTATGGGTAGGGAAGTGTGGTATGTATAAAATCTGTTGGTAAAACAGGGTCCAAACCTGTATTGGGATATTCCGGAAGAAGCATCGTCCTCATATTATCTACCTAGTACCGAGACAGGCTGCCATTCCAATGGCCAAAGCACTGCCCATTTGTGCTCCAGGTCCATCCGAGGGAACAAATATTGTCTTATCTCCATATGCCCTGACCTTGGAAACTTCGATCCTTCGCATCTCCATTTCCCTGGCGAATTGGTCCAGAACTTGAGCATCAGCATGTGCCTTGGTAAGAATAGCGTCAGCTTCTGCTTTGGCTGCTAATCGTGTGGCCTCAGCCTGCGCTCCGGCTCCGATGCGGGTCTTCTCTGCTTCCGCCTGAGCAGCGGCAATGACACGGTAAGCTTCCGAGTCAGCTTGAGTATTAGCGGTCTGAGCCTTGATGCGGGCCACAGAGAGCGTGCCCTCTTCTTGTTTGACTTTGTTACTGTTCTCTCTGTCAACGTTAGCGGCTTCAACTTGAGCTTGTAGAGCACGAGCTAAATTGTTAAGTCAGACAAAGCTTGTAAAGTAAGGTTAGTGAATCGCTGACTCGTTAGTTTGTCCATAGTGTGGGCAATCTCACCCTTGAACTGACGATCGATAACGGCTTTGGGGCACATCACCATGAATTCAAGGCAAGCCGTGACAATTGCTCACCGAGATCTTTCAAGATGATACCATATTCAAGTGAGGCTTCGAGCATCTCGTCCATGGCCCTTGTTTTCAGGGCATCCAGGAATGCAGACGATGCGTCCGTTCCATCTTCCATGCTGTCTGGCCCAAGGGATCTCTGCTTAATCTACAAAATGTTACAAAACTAAAGAATAGGGCGAGTTCATTGTGTCACACCATTGCAGAGTAGTCAAGGTGAGCAACAATTTGCGTCAAGATAGACTGAGTCTTGTCTCGGAGCGCTTCATACGGGGTAGCATATCCATGTGTTGCTAGCTTGAGGGGTTCGGTCAATTGCCACTTGAGGTATATCCTCAAGCTGACTGGAACCTGATCACGGGTAAAGCTAGAGAACATTTAGTCTAGTTTGATATAGGTCAAAAAATAGAAAGGACAAACATATCCTTCGTAGGCATCTCTATCTGGTTTTCACCGAGAGTGTATATTCCCCGGAGAGTGACATTAGGATTGGTGATGACGGACTGACCGGCACCAAGTAGCAAAAGATCATCACCTCTTTGAAGGATAGCGCAATTGCTTGCTGGGATATTCAAGCTGAGAATGCTGTTAGCCCAAGTGCATTATGCGAAGGTCAAATTTCCTTACAAGGTGGCAACAACATATTCCTTGCTCCCACCTGCACCGATCGCACTCTTCATCTTCACCTCGTGTGTCCATCCCAATGTAATTTCGGTAAGCGGATCTGTGACTGCTGTGGGCAAATGGGTCATGCCGACAACCGATAGTACGTCATAAGTGCCCTCTATCGCAAAAGCGACAAACCCTGAGTTCTTGATGACGAAAATATGGTTCTGAGGATCAGAAACGACTGCCGCCTGATTTTGTGAGACTTGCACAATGGTGATTCCTTGGAACTCGATGACTGTATCTGAAACACCAATTGTTCCGCACCAAGAGCGAGCCCACCAGTTTCGCAAAGGGAAGCCAGGGTACCGACCGGGCAGGGTCAAAAGCTTTGGTAGACCACTAACTGAACATCAGGAAAGGATGACGTTACATGTCTTGAAACGCACCCATGATTAATTAACCCTACTCGACCAGGAATAACCTCCTTCCCAGTCCAATCTGTTGGAGATTTCGTCGAAAGAACTTTGTTCCGGCCAGCCTTCAACAGGAAATTTTCTGCTTCAGTAAATATCCAAAGTGAATAACACGAACTCACCTGCACAAGCTGTTGATCCAATCTCTCTAATGCAGCAATAACACCGTTCTTTCCGATCCTAATGAAGAATGGGCGGTCTTCGAGGGTATAATCCATTGTCGCCACAAATTTATCCGCTCTGCCCTTGTTCTTAACAATGCTAGAAGATGCTAGTTTGTAAGAATGTTCTTTCACGTTTGAGAGAGGCCCATCGCCTGCTCTGAAGCTATCTTCGACAATGGTGGTCGCTTCACCAAAGACAGAAGTCATTGTTATGTGAGTTTAATAATTAAAGTAGCAGAGTTCAGCTGAGAAGAAAGAAGTTGAGATCCGCAGCTTTCTCATGCAATTAATAGGGCCAAGCATGATCACCCAAGTATAGTGTTGTACCTACCTCAGTCGCTCACTCAGGTTGGGGCTCTGCGTGTCATAATCATATGGTTTGTGGTCAATGCACTGCCTAGGTAATCGGGGTAATCGGGGTGAGTCACCACATATATCCCCGATGAATGGTGTGCAAATCCTGAGTCCTCCATTCCGGCGGAAGCTCAAATGGCACAGCTTCTCCATCACACCTTTCCATCTAACAAACAGATCTCCAAGGGTGACGGTGACATACCCACAGACTTCGGAACCAGACTTTGCTTGCTGAATAAGCCACCAGGCAACGGGGCAGCCCACTTGCTCCAGTCAAGCAACTCCAACTTCATAGTATACACAGATGGATGGATCGCACTGATCTGTTCACCAGCGATTCCGGAGAAATCGAGTAGCGGTAGTTGGGTACCACAGGCAGAATGGGGTTTTCACAGCTCAGCTTGGCCTGGGAGGTGATGATGATGATGGACGTAACAGGCTTACTTGTGGACATGCACTGTGCACCTCCTCTTATTGAGAACCCAAGACAAACAGTGTTAAGAAAGTTCTTTTTTAGCATCAACAATTTATTACATGGGATGTGGCGGCCGTGGTAGTATGCAACTACTTAAGTACAGAGGAAAAATGGAAAGAGGAGAAAAATGGAAAGAGGAGAAAAATGGAAATAGGGTTCGACTGTAATGACACCAATTGAATAGTGATAAAATCGGAGCACAGGTGACGGATAAGGGATCCTAGCAACTCCTAGCAACCTTAGGGATAATCACTCTGATAACTCAGTAGTCACCTTGAACTGTAAGCAATGGTAAATGACTAAATTGAAAAAAATAAGACAATGGCTCACCTGTAGACAATGGTAAATGACTAGAAGTCAGAAAAAGGTAAATGACTAGAAGTCAAAGGTACGTGATATACCAGACGAATCATGATAAGGCTGAGAAGATCACTTCTAACAAATAGTAACATAAGATGGATACAAGAGGAAGAGGTAGAGTACAGACAAAAAAACTATGGTGTCTTGGAAGCAGAATGTGCCTAGATTATCTTTATCTTGGAGAAATCTGATGATGTGTGTCGAAGTGTTGCTAATTATTATCAGGCTACCCTTCCTACAGTCGCATTCCATTCATTTTTTGCAATGGCCTGAGGTTTGGTCCATGCACTCACTATAATGGTATCTTTCCATTTTCCTCTAGGTCCCTGACTAGGACCACTTCTTGGTTGACTCTGGGTCTACTAATTCCTCTGTAGGCTCTGAATTCCCTTATACTCCCTTTCTTGGCATCTCCGCCATCTCTAATATTGAACACTGTTTTTTTGGGTGATTTTTCACACCAACATTCTGGAAGCTGTTACTATGCCTATTCTGGTGAATGCATGAATCTGGACTTCTATGTCATTCTGCAGACTCACCCTGCCTTTTGGTCTTGGATGTCTGGCCTGCCCAACTTAAAATCTGTTTGATTTGCTGGAATTTAGGCCTAACACTTTTCTGCCCATCTTTGCAGGAGATTTTTGCTCTATTCTTGCACTGCAGCCAATATACCATTGGTCACTTGGTCAAACTTTGACTTTCTCTTTGCTTCACCATTTTCTTGGATTTTCATATCCATCTCATTTCTGGACTTTCAAGTCAAGAAATCTCCAAGCAGTTAAAATCACTATCCAGCACACTGGTCCCATCCATGTGTTGCATCTGTTAGGCTAACAATACTTCTATCCTGCTCTGTTCAATATTCTGTGAGGATACAAACTTTGAAAATCTCTGGAGTTTTTGCAATTTTTGCTGTTCCTCTTCTCCTAGGTACTAGGAATTCTCTGTTACTTGAATAAAGTGGCAGATAGAGTCCCAATTCCATTCTTATATTCTTGAAGATGTTGGACCTCTTATCTAACCAAAACTCCAACAATCTCTGCAGTTGTTGAGTATCTTCTTGTTGTGGCAACCACTAGTCACAAAGACTAATAGCGACACTACTAGTAAATCTCAAAGTGGATATCAAGTGGGGATCACAAGAGAGCTCAACAAGGAGCTCCTAATATTGCTATCTTATTTATACAATAGATACATGGTCCATGCTAACAATAAATAATCCTATCCTAATGTCCATGCATTGTCTATATATGTACCATGTGCACACCATGAGGTAAACATGCTGTTAACATGCACTTTGATGTCATTCTTCTAGTCCCTTCTCTCATAGTCTAGGCCTATGAGATCACATCATGTGCTATGTCATGTGACCACAGTCATGTGCTTCTTTATCATCAAAGAAAAAGAAAAAATAAAAGAGACAAAAAATAAAAAGAAAAGAAATATTAAATCAAGGAAAATAGATAAAAAGAAAAGAAAAATATTAGTGTCCAAGTACACCATAACACTTCTGGGATATATCCTCAATTTTGTCTATGTTATACTCCAGAATTTGTATACCTGTCCTTCTTGGGTTTCTATACTCAAAACACAATTTGTTGGGCTCTCATACCCAATTGATTTTCTATATCACTTATTAACAGGTACTATAAACTACAAACTTCTTCTCAGCCAACAAACTCTGAAAAACTCCGCAAATTTTTGGATTTTTGTTCTGTTAAACTCCTTGGTTTTGGTCATCTCTTTCTAACCCACTTCTTCTGTGTTTATATTCTATCTATCCTCTAAAGTCCATATCAAATCCTATAAGACTTTGAGGGCTTAGTCCTAAGAAGGGTATACTGTCATATTCCAAACTCCAAAATATGTCTGAGATATGTCTGACTTCAATATATCATTAAATCCCCATGGTTATTTGGCTTTATTTGTGCCCAAAACTCTATTGGTAGTTTGGTACTTTATAATAAACTTAATTCCATCAAAATTCCACAGTTATTTGGCTTTATTTAAGTCAAAATCTATGGTCATCTTTATTTGTTTCTGTTGTCTAATCATCTCCTTTAAATTCCACAAAATTACTCAGACTTTATGTGGAATTTTCTCTCCAAATCTAAACTTCTATTTAGTATTTCACTACTGAAACACTCACTCAGAGATTTGTTTTAATTACTTCTTTTATTATTTTATATATTTAAGGCTGGTGATTACTTTGTAATAGCTAGTCTGATAATTGACTAAAGTTGATGCTAAATCCCCAGTGTCAATAGCAATGTACTTAACTCCTATTTTTATATCTTCTTACAAGACCACCCTCTGAAATTGTGATTACATAGCTTGTAGAAGGTACAATATATAAGTTGAGACCAAGGTTGTTCTAAAAAGTCTACATTACTAAGCTTATTGCATGGAGTTTCCATACTCTGTGCATCTCTAAGCTAACTTCATAGGCTTTTGCTGTTATAACCTTAGAACCTTAGAGTGGGTTTAAAGGTCAAACTCTTATATTAGAGAAGACACAAGAGAACTTGATAGAGAGCTCTTTACAAAATAGTCTACTTTATATACTCCTATAGGTGGTCCATGCTAGGTACTGTGCATCCTACCCTAAATGACCATGTGTCAAGCATGAGGCCAACATGTAGTATCTATGTTGTATAACTTCATTTTGTTCCAGAATCTTCTACTCTCTTCTCTCAAGTCCTGTGATCAATGCTGTGACCACACCATCAGATGTGACTGATGTGACTGTGTGGCCAATCACTTCTAACCCTAGCCCCAGAGTTCTAAAAATAGAAAAATGAAAAATAAATTGAAAGGAAAATAAAATAAGAAAGAAAATGAAGAAACAACTAAGTTTACATTCTTTGATCTTGACATTTGCCTTCAAGTATGAACTATACCCAATAGTATTATCAGGCTTGATATGAACTGTTATATCTATTGCAATCATATATGATATGATTATGAGTCTCAAGAGAGGCTGTCTCTTTACTACAAGAGCAAGCAGTTTTTCTATGGAAGAATAAACATGATTAATATTCATCTGTATTTTATGATTTAAGCCATAAGCTTACTATAAGCAAGACTTGAGAAACAAGGATTACATAAAACCATATTTAGAATGACAGTAAAACAACATATTTCTTAGTCTTAGTCTGGCTGCTTATAAATCTCATACACTAGACTGTGAGGTTTTATAACACTTTAGTGTTATAAAATGCTTTCTATTTATTTTTATTATCTTTTCTTACTTTTCTCTTATTATTTAATTATTTATGCTAAGTATCTATGAGAAGACAGTTACAGACTATGGTAGTATGACATGTCACATTTTTTGATGTGACATCACTCCAACATATGACCACAATTATATAAAAGACAGTAGAAAGTTTTAGTAAATATTATATTATATACTTTAGAGTAGAGTTTTCTTGCTAACCCCATTATTTAGCTATCATAATCCAAGAATGGTTGCTACAATAGTAAAACTCAATGTTAAACTCATTCTCTACAGCCTTTTTATCAGAAAACTTACTACTTCACTATTCTAAGGCCAAAATACCACTATAATCCTATAAAGTTTCTACATTCCTCAAACTTTGAATCCTAAACTCTGCTGTCAAGCTTGTAGGCTTCATCTAGAAAATATCACTATGTTTGCTTCTTAATCCTACTAAATGCTCTTATATCGGTAGTCATTATTCTATATTTACTTTATTTTTTGATAATTTTCTAAACTTTTTTTATAAAAGTTTCTGATAATCTGGCCCCAATCATTCTCTATTTATATTAGTATTGTTTTTCTAGATTGAAATGTGGACTAAAATATCATATTATAGTTTAGATAATATACTTAAATATTTCCAAAGTATAAACTCTACTAAAATTCTGTAAACTTTGTTTAGTAGTATTAAGCATAATTTACACTTGAAGGGCAAAAGTCTGAAAGAGATGTGGAGTTTGACAAGTATAGAAACTTATCAAAGTCCAACAGAGATTTGGACTTTCTATAATAACTTAGTTATAGCAACTACTAACCAAGATAGTCAATAACACACTAAGTAGTCTTATAATGAAAGAGTCTTGTGGGGATCACAAGAGTACTTGACAAGGAGTACACAATTGTTAGAATTAAAGATAATAAACTTGAATTATTTTTCTTTTCATCTTTATTTTCATTCTCCTTTCTTTTTTATTTTATTATTTTGGAACTGAGGATTAGGGTTTAGTGTGATGTCACATGTCACATAATGCAGTCACAATCATGATCGCACAATCACATGCTATAGACAGTCTTAAAATAATAACATTATACTATATAGTCTACATATGTAGTTCTCATAGTAAACACATATACTTTAGAGTGGGATAGTTGTAGTGTGTACACAGGCCATGCTCTGTAGTATATAAGGTAGACTATCTAGCACTATAAACTCTATTAAGTTCTCTTGTATTAACCTAATACAAAGTTCTTCTCATTAATCAACTCTAAGGTCTTTAAGTTGTAACACTGATGTATTCTTACTCTATATACTACTATTACAAGTTCTATCCTAAACTACATATGTTTTGTATAAGTCTATCATACTATTATTACAAGACAAACATATTGTAGCTATATTCTTAACATTATTATTCTAGTTTATTTTATTATATTCCAGCCTATGACATTATATCATGTGATACACCATGTGATTGTGGTCACATGCCTCTTCATTGTTCAAGAATATAAAATATAAAATAAAATAAAAGAAAAAGAAAATAAATAAAAAAAAGAAAATCAAAATAAGTATAAGAATTCAAGCATACCATGACAAACCTTGGCCTCAACTTATATATTATGCCTTCTATAAGCTATGGGATTATAATTTCAGAGAAAAGCTTTGAAAAGAGGAATTAGGAGTTGTAAGGAAAGGAGTAAGTACATTACCATTGATACTAGAGTGTCAACTTTAGTTAATTATTAGGCTATCTATTATAGAGTAACTACCAGCCTTAAATAAAGTAACTAAACAGATCTCTGAGTAAATATTTTAGTAGTAAAACATTAAAAGAAGTTCAGATTGGATAGGAGAAAACTCTATATAAAAGTCCAAGTAATTTTGGCAGAGTTTGAGAAAGATAAATAGGTAGTAAAAACAGGTACAAAAGACTAAAACATCAGCAAAATTTTGAGACAAATAAGGCCAAATAACCATATTGAAGATGTCCCATCCTTTCTACCAATCTCTGAATCTTTACTTGACTGGGGTTATTTTGTTATCTCTACTTCTCATTAACTGTCTTCTATCACTTCTATTAATGCTAGCTAATACTGGTGAGTTCCTATAAATGTGGATATTTCATATAAACTTTATAAGAAAACCCTCCAATGTTTAATTATTTTGAACTACAAATACAACTAATTCTTATTGCTAAGTTTTCAAATCTCTCTTTTCTTAAATCCCAAGCCTAAACTCCACAAACAATCCTTGTTTTGTATCTTTTATCATGTATCAATAAGTTCCTACTATTTATGGCTAATATCCTAGAAACTTTTATCAGAGTGTTTAATCTCCTGAATATTATTATTTCTAGGTTATGTCAGTGTTATTCTACTAGATTGGAATATATTCCAGAAATATTTAAGATAGCTACCACTTTCAGAAGACTTTATTCTGTTCTCTTGAGTTTCTTCTGGAGGTGAGTGCCACATATACTTATTTAGATAACATACTTAGGTTTCTTCTGGAGATTGCAAACTCTACTCGATCTCATATACTTTGCTTAGTTGCTCTAATGGCAGAATATAATCTTCCTCTTGGGACTTGGAAATATTATTGGACTGGTAGTTTCAGATTACTCATTCTTATATCTTAATCTTTCTTCTTTTTTCTCATTTCTCAAATAATGCCTGCTCTGAGTAATTACACCCTAAACCCTGTCAACACTGACAAAACCTTGGGCCTTCTTTAGTATTACATAAATGAAGTAGCCAAGTACTGGTATATCTTAGAACATTTAACTGATAGTATTCTTATAAAATTAACTCTAAGACTTGTGAAACTTAGTACCTAATCTTATCCCTATACCTGTGAATATACTGTTAGAGCAACTAGTGAGGTCTGTGGAGTTTTACAAACTCTAGAAGAACCTAAGAGAACAGAGTAAGGTTTCTAGAGATAACAGACATCTTATATAGTTATGAAGTATACTCTAATCTTTTAGATTAGCTTACATGAGAAGAAATGATGAAAACAGTATAATTAGGGATATTTCTGGTAAAAATATCTAGAATGTCAGTCCAAAAAGGAAAGAAGATCACTCTGAGTACTAGATGGGAGGTAGTGAGAATAGTATTTGAGTTCAAACTTTATGAGAAGTAGTAGGAAGTGTTAGGGCTATAGAAGTAAACATTGTGGAATTAAGCAGTAGAGTGAGGTCAAGGGCTAGATGAGTAAATACCATAGGCTTTGGTGGCAGTATCAAGTAAGAGATAAAGAACTCTATGGGCCTAAGTGGTAGTGTGGAGGTTAAAAGAGCAGGTTTTAAGTTTTCTTTTTAAATTTACCCTCTTTTCAAAATGGCTGTGACTTAAAGCAAGAAGGATTGACTGGAACTTAATTTGCTTTAAGTCAGCTGCCTGTTTAAACTGTGGTGTTTGAGAGTTTAAATAGTGAAATTTTGCTATCTTTTCTAGTACTTTTCCAAGAGTTGGCTTCTAGCCTAAGATGCTTTCACTTGATAAAATACTGATATTGTCTGCAGTACTAATAACTGTCTAAGGCTCTTTCTACTTTCCACTCCTCTTCTCCATTCATAACAATAGGGCTTAGCAAAGATAGAAAGTGTTGACCTAGTATTGGTTTTTTAGGAGTAGTAGTTAGCTTTACTACATAGAATACCAGATGTAGTCTTCTCATTGACAGAGGTAGTTTCAATATATATGACATTAGACCTACTCACTTCTCTATAGTATATAGTTTCAAACACTAGTGTGCTAGCTTAGCTAATGAGCCTATAGTATGAATATTTACAACATCCAGATATATCTTATCACCTGAGTTGAAGATAGGGATGAGTACTCAGTGTCTATTGTAGTATCTGGTTATGCTATCTTGAAATTTATGGATAGTAGTATCAACTTCTTCTAAAGTAGACCTTATCTGTTCTATGAACTGTGTTACTCTCTCTAGCATGGATTCCTTCTGGTGGGGTTCAAAAAACATCTATAGAAGATATATAGTGTTAAGAAAGAAGAGAGGTTATTGCATAAATAGATAGATGTGGTTATTATGTTGGAATTTAGCCAACAGAAGGAGGTTGTGCTAGTTATTTTATTATTTTTCTACAAAGAGCTAGAGGTACTAGTCAAGCTCTTGACTCACCCATTTGGTTTGTTTATTGATCTATAAATATCAGACAGTAGAGGAAGTGACATTGATTCCAAGTAAGCAGTATATTTTCTTCATAAAGAGTATTATAAATTGAGGCCTACAGTTAGAGACAACTTATGTAAGAAAGCTATAGAGCTTTCAATATAATACAAGAAGAGTCTGACCACTTCTTCTTTACTTACTATAGTGTAGGTTAGAACAAAATGAGCTGTCTTGGATACTCAATCTACTATGGTTATTATTGTATCAAACTTTACAAACTCTAGGAGCTCAACAAAAAAGTTTATACTGATTGTCTCCCATCTTGTATTTGGAATGGATAGAAGATATATTTCTAATAGATAGGTATCAAATGGGCTTGATTGTTGTAGCAACCACTCGTCACTCAAGGACAAATGATCTCACAACGAGTAAAGCTCTCAGTAGGGCTATCAAGTAAAGAGTGGGGAATTACAAGAGAACTCGACAAGGAGCCCTCGCTGCATTGCTCCTCTATTTATATAAGTTACATGTGGTCCGTGCTACAACAATACGTTTACCTCATGTCCATCTACCATGCTTCTACCT
>Ga0157364_1003617_pt1 | contig 15056 bp, 5 predicted proteins | sample AttsexASBM2_FD_111476 | JGI IMG/M metagenome (GOLD analysis project Ga0157364, IMG submission 111476) | Fungus gardens microbial communities from leaf cutter ant in Ribeirão Preto, State of São Paulo, Brazil - Atta sexdens ASBM2 | ecosystem: Host-associated > Fungi > Mycelium > Unclassified ... | reverse complement strand
TAGAGTACATTTTTTGTTGAAAGCTTGAGTACGAAAGTAGCTTAATTCATTTTATTAAAGTTTGAAAAAATTAACCTTGAAACTGAGAAAATAAATTTATTTTAATTTTTCCAATTTATTTTAATTTTTCTTAAAAAAAAATAAGTTTGAATAATTATTATATTAATTATTACAGTTTTTATTTGTATTATTTTATGATTAAAAGATTTTTCTAAAATTAATTTAACTTTCTTAACATCGACGTTGAATATAAATATCTAAAGTTATTACCGTATAACATGGTTATTATTTTAATAATTTTATTTTAATAATTTTAATTTTATTTTAATAATTTTAATTATTAAGTGCCTAAGTTAATTTAAATTTTTATTTACATTAATTTACATTATAATTTTTTCTAAAATTTTTTTTCTAAAATCTGGCTCATTATTGCAGTTAATCTAAATTGGCAGCCATTAAAATTTTTTTGAATACATTGTACATCTGGAATGAGATTTTTATCGGGATAAATGCTGCAACTTTCGAACAGGCGTCATCGACCTGCAGACAGAAGAATAAGACTGCCAAGCCTAGGATATGCTCCTGCATGGCAAACAGATGTATTCACAGAAATCTTCACTTCCTCTGCAAATAAAATATACGCGTAGACGAGCGCTGTGGCAAGACATAGACATGGCGCAGGAAGTATATTCTGAACGATTCCACTTCTGACTAGGCGATTGCAAACGTTGTTCACTGTTCGCATAACTATCAGAGAAAACGGTCAACATGCAACATGAATCGATAGTTTGTAGACTTGACACAAAAAGGACTGCATATCATATGCGCATAATTAGCTATTATTAGCGCATTATTAGTTATATAGAACCGTAAAGCCAACGATCTATCTTGGGATTTCTAATATTGCGATTCCAATCTTTTATCAAAAATCGGAACAACAAAATCTATAATCACATACACGGTAATTCCGAAGTATAATATTCTGAAAAAATATTTAAGATGAAATATAATTATTTTTTTCTTCTCATTAAGAATAATTGCGATTTTTAGAAATGATTAAAAAATAATTTGAAATGGATATAATTTGACATTATGAATTTAACAGTGAAAATCCTTAAATTTATGATGATTTTGTAATATGAACATGCGATGCGTGTCGTTGATCATTTAGATTTTATCATTGGATTATTTTTCTGTAATTTTTTAAAGTACACGATATACATGAGATATATATATATATATATATGAAAAACTTATATTGTACAAGAAACGCGTATTTTTAAAATTTTTTCTTAAACCAACTGACGTCGTCGCAATATGTGTTTCCGGTGTTTCGTCGCGTTTCCTGCGGGGATAATTATGAAATTAGTGGTGTATCGGGTCATGAGTACGCTAACCGCAGGGTGTAGGCGAGGAACTCGCCCAAGATCAAATCCAAGACACGGAAGCAGTCTAGTGTGACCCCTTTGCCGTTCTTTGACCAAAAATACATCCGTATTAGTAAATTACGGGAAGCAAACTGACCAATATGTCCATGAAAAGGCCAATATGCTTTCGCTTGTGCAGATAACCAGCAATGTTTGTTCCTCCTTATCATATGATGAAGTTTCTTTAAAAGAAGTACCTTTATTTATAGATGTTCTTCAGTAATCGTACTTCATATTTGAAAAACATTTCTAAACATTTCCAAACGCCTGTCTGTGATTGGTAGAATTTAATTAGTTTGTCTTTAAGAATTTTGAAGATTTAATAAATAAACTCTAAGTTAATAGCAAATATATAAATGTTAAAAATAAGAAAATATCAAATAAATCATACGTAATAAGTTTGATTCTGTTTCTCGAGTGGTCAATCTAATAGCTCGGAAGCTGTCATTCCTAAACACGTAGCTTCCTTCTCCGCGGTAAGTCTCCTCCGCGGTAAGCCTCCTGTCTAGAAAGACAAGAGGCTTCAGCGCAATAGCCCAGACTTCCGCAGGTAATGTAATAAATAACCTCACCGTCTTCCCCATTCGCCATTTCCTCAGCGGAACAAAAAGGTGGCCATATGGTGCCTAACTACGCGCACACGAGAAATGATAACATCGAAGGAAAGGGGAGGAATTTTCATCGCGAAGATGGCGCAATTCTATTGTCAAGTAACGGAAAATATATTTTGGCAGGAGAAGATAAGATCACTTTAGTCTAGTAAATAGACTTTTTTAAGAAGAAGAATATAAAATGATAGCCATTAAATTGAATTGCTACAAAAGTGGACTTGCAACGTCGCCGAGACTATTTGCGCAAGCAGCCTGATATCATCTCAACTCCTGGCAATTAATTTACTTCTAAGTTATGAATTTACGAGCCTGGAAGAATTATCTAAAAATTACAATTCAAAATTAATGCATAAATTTCTTGTATTGAAATTAATTTTCACGTAATATTTCAAAATATACAATATGCTTGATAAATAAAATCAAGATGTTAATCCTTAGTACATACAATAATTTTTTATACTTCACTTATCTAACGCACGATGGGTGGTCATTCGTGTTCCAAGTTAATTTTCATTGCTTTAAGAAATATACAAGAATTAATTGATTTTTATTTATACTTTAACATTTAAAATATTCTAGAAAATATTTTTAAGATTGTGCAGGGGAGACTTGTGTAGGGGAGAAAGGATATTTGTGTAGGGGAGAAAGAGGATACTTTTATTATTACTATTATAAACTTTTACACTATAAAAGAAAAACTTGATTAATATATTACTTTTTCGTCATATAACATTTTAAGAAATTATTTTAAAATGTGTTTCAATTGTCCCTAGTTATTGCTCCAATTGATCCCGGGGATAAGAACAAAAAAAGTAAGGAACAACTTTTAGAAAAAAAGCATGTTTAACACTTTTTTTCAAAAATTATATTGAAAGATAGTTAAAGAAATAATCTAACTTGTAAGATAAAAAAATTAATATATCAGTTATAATTTAAGTGCAAGAAGCTTTAGAAGCAAAATTGTTACTTTCATCCCTAGTCTCTTCTATATATAAAAATTGTATTGTTATATAAGTACTGAGAGTTAATTTAAAAAAAAAATTAATAAATTTTGATATATTAAAAATTAATGCAGAAAAGAGGAAGAGCGAGAGAGAGAGAGAGAGAGAGAGAGAGGGAGAGAAAGAGAGAAAGGAAGTTTATCTTAGAATTCATATACATTTTAAAAGTACAAAATTTATATTTCTATATTTATATAAACTAGATTTTATTGTGTTCCATATTAAAACTTTTTGTTTATAAATTATTAATAGTAATCCACTTTTCCTTTTTACTCTGATAATACTTTTAACAGAATTAACTTTTTTTTCATTGAGGAATTGCAATATTCTTTTTTCATTATTTTTCTAAATCATTTTTATAGGATTTAAAACTTTTGTCATCACAAAAGTGGTTTTTCTTAACTTCTCGTTTTTCACAAGCTATTCTCTTCGAGGATCTTGAGTCCTTCAAACGGAGATACCGTCCGTGGGAACTGGAATTATTTTATGATGCTATCCAACCATTTGGTTTCTGTTTACACACTATAGAACAGAATTCTTAAAAACATCTCCTATTTTCTGTTAGTGATGACAATGAAATGTATAGTGTTTTACTCTCTTTAACAAACTATTATTCAAATAAACTTTTACAAAAAAGGTTTATATCTAAACAGTTTATATCTAAATAAAAAGGGAAACAAGAAATGATTTTGTATCTGCATGATTCAAAATGGCTTATTTTTGAAAGAAGTATACATGAAAAGAACAGTTTTACTAAAATATGTAAAATTTAGCAAGATATCAATCTGAAAATGATTCTGTGTAACTATCAAAATAATTATGTATAGAACATTCAAGTTAGTTGCTAGAATGTCTAAACTTTTTGCAGCACTGCTCATTGTGTGCTTGAGCGTTCTACATAATTATTTTGATAGTTTGACAAAATTATTTTCAGATCTGTATTAGTTAAATTTTTAAATACTTCAGTAAAATCTTTTTTTTTTTGTATGCTCAACAAATGCTAATACTGTAATAGAACTTTATGGCATTCTAATATCCTATTATAAATTATTCGTAGGAACACAAAGAAGGAACGATGTTTACTTAACTTTCAAACTGTTTGCTAATCAAATAAACATAACGTTAGCAAAATCAAATCGCAATCCTGACAAATCGCATGTTATATCACGACAATTATGTGGGATATTCGGTAATGGGCGCGATTTCGTGAATAAATCGTAATCCATGTTGAATACCGAACAATTTTTTTTCTTCAGGAAACTTCACCAATGTAATCCGATATTCGTGCGTTAGTCTTCTGACAACGCGAGGTCGAATGAGAAATCTGACTTCCGACATTAAGGCGAATCAAATCCATTATTCTAAGGCGTCGGAAAGTTATCATGTACACACAATATATACATATATGTCTGTACCTATAAGAACCGCGTTGGGATTCCTTCTTTTCTGAAGGAGACGCAATTATAAAGGACACGAATCTCTCTCCCTCCTTTTGTGATGCGCGCGATCGTAGAATCTGTGGCTTTAGAGAGATAAAAGACCGGAAGGAGAAAGTTCAATGGCTGATCGTCCCGAAGGACTCTCCCACGGTTCGGCAAGGAGTTCCTATCTGTTCCCCACGGATTTTTTTTTCTACTTGCTTTCGTTCCGTGCAAATAGGTCATAGTATACGCGTACAGATTCACCTACACCTCTACCGAGCCCGGGCAGTTTTCATTACCCGGATGTCACCTGGTAACTCCTCGCGCTTGTCGACATCGTCGCAGGAAGACTGTAAAGTACGTGAGAAAATTTTTTATCTCGGTGTGATCCTTTAAAAGTTTCATTAAAATTAAAAATTGAGATAATTGATTAAATCTCACTTGCAGCCATAAATATAAAAACACCCCCATACATTGACGTAAACGTTCTGTACCTAACAAAAAATAAATAGTTTTTTATTATCATCTTTTCCAAGAAAACATACAATAAATTGAGTGTGTGTTTTATATTTATCAAAGTTATATAAAGCAACTATATAAAAATAATATTAGAGATAAATCGGTATCGTATAAACTAATTTCAAACTATTACATTAATGTTTTTGTCATTAAATTAAAACATATATGTGGACTTTAAATTGAGAGACTAAAAGAAAGCCTTATGAATTCGTTTAAAATAGATTAAAATAGATTCCGCAGTATATTATAATCTCAATTGCTTCATTTACACTTTGTCGCAGTATAGAATTAGTTAGTTCGCGTATTATCGGATTGATAGCTGCAAATATTCCTTAGCTGCTATTTCGAACGTCGTGGCACGAGTCGAATGAATTTTTATGCCACAATCTGCATATAATGATGCAGCTTATTACACCGGATGTGGCACTCCCATGACGAGTATATGCGCGCGCGCGCGTCTGCGAATCTTTATCTAAATATTCGATTAAAGAGTGCGCCCGAGTTGCTCAAAAAGCGCAACCCTCGACTTTATTACCAACCAACCGGAAGTGACGTATTATTGCTACCGCATTATCTCATAATACGTCAATAACCGGCCGTTACCAGAGGACCCTTTCTCAGTAAAGTTTCGAAATTGTCTTGTCAGGACGCTCCATCGCATCGGGTTGGCTCCTCGACAGGATGAGAGCACTCGCGTTCCGCTTTTAACAAAGTTGTTACGCGATGCGACAGCTGAAGGCTCGCGGCACTCGTCCGCTACTCGTAAATATTATAACAATATTTAGTTTCAAAGAGATTACGACGCCTCCGAGCGTCTTTAGAAAAGAGCACACGTGACGTACGATTAACCGACTGACTTCCACCAGCTGTTTATGCGGTTCATCCAAAAAAGGGTTTTTTAGGGTTTCCCTTGTTTCTTTTTTACCGAAACCAAAATGCAATTCTTTCCGCCTTCTTAAACTAAGGGAACCAATCTGAGTCATTTCCTTTGTCCATAAAGTTCGATCTTTACGGTTATCTTTAGAGAAATCATCTGTAGCATATAGAATGGTGATTGATCTGAAAGTATGAGAAACGCGACATGACTTCGGTATGAGGGTCGAAAGTTGTAAGGCTACTTCAAAGCACTTCTACATAGTCATGGATTCGATGTCGCATGCGAACCTCTCACGGGGGCTTTTATGACGCGATATGCTGATGAATAAACCCCCATGAAAAGAGAGATAGAGTGCGAATCGATGCGACGTACAAACATACGCATATACACGCACGCATGTAAGATCGTCTCTTCATGGGTACCGCGGGACGAGTCAATGCGATGCATCAGCACACAATGCCAACTTCGTTCGTAATTGCGCATGGAGGTAGGCAGATGCGCATTGCACAGCCCCTATATTTTAATGTGCCCCTGGTGAGAATCTTTTTCGACTCACCATAATGACGCACAGGTAGTATGGGAATTCAAATTGCTGATAAAACACCAGCGTCGATGAGTCAATCGCGAGTATCAGAAAGCCCAGCTGTTGTCATCATCGGTTGCTGTAATTTAGCAACCGCGTTGAAAGATACGCGTTAATTACATTATCTTATCTCTTTAGAACTTGATATATGTAGAAAAGATGATATTATTATGCTTTATAAAATATAATAATATGATTTTTGTTTCACGCTTCGCTAACATTCTTGAGTTGAATAATTGACAAGTTCATATTGGTGAAAAAAGATATAAATAAATAGTAATTTTACTATTTATAATTTATTATTTAAATGTTTCTTTCTCTTTTTATAATTAAATTATTAAATGGCATTAACACAATTTGACAATTTTTTCTTAAAATTATTAATAATAATAGGAAAAGTTACTCCTGCAAACATTTTTTCTATCACTATTAAACGTTATTAAAAATCTTAAGAAGGAATTGTATTATTAAATAGTATTAATCAAAGATTAATACTATTTAATAATTTAATTATAAAAAGAGAAAGGAAAATTATAATTATTTATTTATATATTCTTTTTTATTAATATGTCATTTCAACAAATTTTCAACAATTATCAATGAAACGTGAGACAAATCTCTATAATTTAAATTATACTATATAGAGGAAAGTCGTCAAAATAGGTCTTTTAAAACGATATCCCTTTATTTTTCAGAAATTAACTATATTTTATTAATACTAATAAAATTATGATCTGTTTAATTAATTAAAGAAGTATAAATTCATAATTCATATATTTGTGGTTTATTTCTATACTAAATCAGCTAAAAACGAATTTTATAAATGCAAAAATAAAATTCTCGATTTTCTTTTCAAATTGCGTTGTTCACATAATAGTGACTATATTATTGATAATTGTATGTCATTTTAAATGCTTATAGTTTCCTAAATCAGTTGTATTTGTATTCTCTTCTTAGTGCGATTTTCATTATATGATTTTAAATATAAAATTGGGGGGTGCAGCGTAAATCGCCATACTTGTCTATAAAACAGACTATGAACTAATTTAATCTTTATAATGTTAACACAATGTCATTGCTTATTTCGAACTATAATTAAATTAACTTTAGATTAATATAATTAACAATTTGTTAATTATATTAATCTAAAGTTAATTTAATTATAGTTCGAAATAAGCAATGACATTGTATATTAATCTAAAGTTAATTTAATTATAGTTCGAAATAAGCCATAACATTGTGTTAATTGTTAAGAAAATATACGAGCATTTTTTATTCCATTTTATAATGTTACTTTATAATGTCAAATAGCTCTATTGGAATTGAAGACAATCGTGCATATATGGAAAAAAACTCTTAAACTATTGCATTATTTGCAGAACAGTATAAAGTAAATATGCATATAATTCAATAAAAATGTTTTATAAAGTGAAAAGATTTTGAAAGATCTTGTATATATTCACTTGTAGACACTTTATACAGATAATTCCTGTAAAAAGGAAAGAATACGTAGCATTACTGCCTACTATGTCAGTGTTTTGGAGCCTATTTAGACGCTCATTTTGCTTATTTTACGAAAAAATTAATTATTACAAAATTACAAACAGTATTACAAAAACTGGTTATACTATCTGATAAAAGAGACACATTTTAGTTTGTATTTATGTTTTTAAAATTTTATTTTTACCTTGTTTAAGAAATATTGTCTAAAAACAAAGTAAGTATGTCGGCAACTTTCGTTTATCTTCATCAGCCTACTATTCAATTTATTGAAAATGAAAATCAAGTGTGAAATGTTTTTATGTATTAATTTATTTTTTAATTATTATTATTCTTTAAAATATAACTGTGTGCACTGTTGATCATGCTAAACTCTTAGACTTTTATTTTAATTTTGTAATTTTATTTTCAAGAGACCTGACTTATTAATTTTGTATTTATTTATATTTTTTAAAAGCAGGAATTTAAGTAACGCAAATCTGTTAACACAAAAAAACAATATTAGTTCAATGATTAGCTATGAAAAATAATCAAAAGTTATACAAAATTTCAGTTTTATTTTGCTTGGAAAAAGTCTTTGTAGACTGAAAGAGCGTTTAATATCTTTTGATACATGCTGATACATATTGTTGAATAAGCAAAGAAGCGCAATCGCTATGCACTATTCTCCTGATAAAGAACCGTTTCGTTTCGATAAGGAGGAACCGTTTCGTACGATGTATGCGATCGAGGGATCGTTTGATGTGAGTGCCGACTGTAACAACTCCTCACGTACAATCTAAGTCGGGTCAAACCGGACTGACAACCGTTCTGCCTGTGAACGGAAGACGCCCTGGCATAGCCAATGAATTCGTCTGCGACCGAATGGTAATGTTACTGCGTGCGGTCCTTATGTTGACGATAGAGTGAATAAGAGAGAGAGAGAGAGAGAGAGAAGGGTGTAAGGGAGACACCGGGGAGGAAGGGCGAAATAGCGAAAGAGCGAAGGCAGAAGAAAGAAGAGGGAGAAGGAAGAAACTACGCGGTCTGCTACGCGTCGTGTCGTGGACGCGTGCGTGTGTAGTGCGCGTAACGCACGCGTACGACGCATCGTACGTGCGGTACCATAGCATACGACAGTTTGCAATTTATTGTCTGGACTTCAATTTGCCAAGTGAGTGGCCGTGGGCGCTACCGCCGCTTCCGACGGATATTCGGCGTCGAAAATTGCCAATTGTCTCAATGGAACTCGATTCGTATTGTGCACCAACGTTTACACCGCGCAGCAACAACGCGCGAACATGTACGCACGAATGTATTGTAACAACACGCGTGAGGTTCTTCGGTAAACCAACGATGCCGCGAACCCCTCTTGACTTTCGCAGAAACGTCAATCAATGGGAGTTTCTGCGATAAGTCGTTTCTACAGTCGGCGAATAGTCGTAAATTTATGTCGAGAATGATTGCATAATCGGAAGACACGGAAGAAGAGGGTTTGATTCGGAGAAGTCTTTGAAAAATAAAATGATGATAATGTTGATAAAGAAGAGAAATAGACAACTTGTTAATAAATATATGTATACTAAAATAAGATACTCATGTTAACTCTCATAGAATTATAAGTATCTTTAATGTAAATAATTTTAATCCTTTGTGGAATTTTCTTGTGTAGTAAAGAAACTTGAAGAAAACTTTTCTAAAAGTTCGGGTCACTGAATTTGATTCTGCCTCAGAATTTTAAAATTCAAATTTCAAAAATTAATTTGATCGTCATTGACAATCCATGTTGAAATTCTTGATATCGCTGAATTTGAATGAAACGCATGAAAAATCGATTTTCTAAACAAGTAATTTTTAATGAAAGATCATCGAGGATGCGTTTCGTTTTTTATGCTTACAATACACTTGTAAGCATATAATTTGTCCTTGTTTAATACAGATAACAAGTATGAACTGACGTTTAGCATATAAGCATAAAAATGGAACATATTTCTAATATCAAGGTTCATGTTTAGTTTGAAAGTCAGTATGGCGCTATATATTAACTATTTGTAGCACTGAGCTTAAAGTAAGGCGAAATATGAGAAAGATTTAAATTAAAAATTCTTTAAAATCAAATTTTAATAATTAAATTATTTTTTTGAAATTATCTATTCTATTCACTATTTTTTTATTTTTTACCTCAGATTCAAATAAAGCGTTTTCAAATTACCTCATAGGTTAAGTTTTATAATAATTAAACGAACAGTTTACAAAAGAGGGTGACTCCAAATAGGATTATCCGTCCGTAAAGGATTAATTTATCTAATAAATAATCATATATATTATTTAGTATAATTTGCAGGAAGGTTTTACACTTTCCGCACATTTTTTTGTAAATTTGCTATTACAAATGTTGCGTATAAATTTATGATCATCGTTGAGCTAAGAGGATCGGACAGGAAGATCTCCGGGTGTTCCCTATTCCGATTAACACGGCGGAGCTGTTAGTAGAAAGTAACCGCTTGGTCACGAAATCGGACTGCCCATCTCTTAAGCGACGCGAAGGCAGTCGATTCTGCCGCAGTTGTTAATCCGCGCGATTCCATCGACTTATCCTCTCGCGAGATAGCGATTTACGTTTGGATCCCCTATGTGCCGTCCATGTCGAAATTAGCTAGTCAGCACCCAGATTGATGAGGCGAGGACCGCCTCGCCGACGTCGAGGTCTTATGATACGCGGGGATATCGGGCTCCGTCCAATTAAACGCGGACATACTCGTCGAGGTGATATTCTTCGAGGGATTTCATTTCTCGCGTCCTTGAAGGATGTTGTTATCGTCATCATGATCGTATTCCCTCAGAATTCTTCATTAGGAATGTAAAAAGTACATTATTTTCAGTATTTCGATGGACACAAATATTTACCAAAATGTATTTAGATGTATTTAGACCAAACAGTTTTTCTAAACTATCTAAAAATTTAGTTATTACAAATCTGTAAATAATTTTTTATTGGATTATTGACATAATTGTGTAGAACACTCAAGTTGATTGCTTGAATGTCAACATTTTTTGCAGCATTGTTCATTGTGCTTTAATTTACATAATTATTTTGATAGTGACACAATTATATATTTTGACACAATTATTTTTAAATCTGCATCTAGTTAAATAGCTAGATACTTCAAAATCGCTCTTTCCATATATCTGCAAATATTTAGAAATGTATCTGAATATAAAAATTGATGCTTACATATACAAATATTAAAAAGAAAGTTTCTGAAGGTTGAAGATATTTCTATTAATAATTTCGACTACATATTTTCCGATTCATGATTAATATATTTATTTCATGATACTTATAAAGGTTTAATAGTTAAAATAATTGTCCAAAATTTTTCATATTCCTTTCACCTGGTCTCACATCCCTGGAACCGCGTACTTGATTTTGTGGATAAGTCGATGATCGCGAACGGAATTCCGATTCGAGCGATGGAAGTGCCGTGCGCGATGAAAGGAAAGAAGAAAAAGAAGGTAGAGAAGGAAAGAAAGAAAGAGAAGAAGAAAGGGGAGGTAGAGAGTAGACGGTGGGAAGGAAGTGCCGGGAAGGATGAAAGGCAACAGAAAGAAACGAGTACTACCGTCTGGTGGGTCTTTGTACCCATCGAGTCTCCATCTCTCCCTCTATCTCTCTTTCTCCGCTTTTTTCCTCTTTCTTCTTCTCCTCATCTCTCCGAAAGCAGCGTCAGTAGGACAGGAACCGTCGCTGGATTGTCTGGGACCGGGCTGGACCAGCTCTTTTTCTCTCTCTTCCTCTTCCTTTCTCTCTGTAGTACGGTTAATGTGATGATAATGTCTGCACCAGCCAACGGGAGATGGTCGCGGGATTTGTCGATAGAATTCCCGAGTAATTCCGTTCACGGCGGGGCCGCTTGAAAAAAAAAGAATACAGAAGAGAAAGAGAGCGAGAATGCGAAAAAGAGAGAAAAACTTCGCAAGAAGATAATGACCGCATGCAAAATCGCGGTACGCGTCGACGGATTCCCGTGGAGCCGCCCCTTTTCTCGCCTCGATGCCCTTCCTTGTCCCCCATGCGGGGGGGGAGGGGGGGCGTTCTTTTTTCGTCCCCTGCGGCCCCAAACTCTCAAAACTTAGTAAATTCCGAGTTAATACCGCGACGAACCGATCACGTGGCCGATAAAGAACGCTGCTCTGAAAAGGTTCATTATGAGGTGCATCGGCGCCACCTCGACTTCTACGCGTTCTCCTAAACAGGAGCGAAGTCTGCTAAATGCAGGAGAACGATTCGACGAGCATAAAAGGCGCTTTCCGTAAAAATCAGAGCTCCAGGCTGAAGCCGAAAGGCAATAACACGGCCTGCATATGAAATGGTAACGTTTACTTTGTTAGCTATCGGTGGAAAGACTAGCTATCTAAGTTATTGATCACCGTTTTTTGTAACTGGTAATGTGCACGTATATGATGTACTTAAGAGATACTCTGATGATGACCATACAACCAATTTTCAGAACGAAGAAAAGATTGTATTCCATTGAAATCCATAAAACTTGTTTAAATTGATCTATATACATAAATTACAGTCGATCACGCTTCTTTATATTTAAATAATCACATCAATCTTCCTTCTATATTTAAATATTAATAGCTCACAGTATTTTAAATTTACATTAAATATGCAAATAACATCACAAATTGCATATTCCAATCCTATATGATTTTGCTTTCTATAACAATTTTAAAATATATTTCTCATTTTTAACTTTCGCTAAGAACAATTATCTTCATTATTGTTACACGACTTTCTTTTGACGCGGTGATTACATCTAATTGTAAGTCGATGCAATAAAGACATATAACACAAAAGTTTGCAGTGACGATTACTTCAACGTGATTACATAATATTGTTGGAACATTGCAATGTCACTGCAATGTTACTGGAATGATATCGGAATGGATCTGATTTATTATATGAGAAGTAATAAAATATGATACGCAACTGGCAAAACTAAAATAAACTAAACTCAATGAAGAACAATTGTAATCTCTACCTTCTCTGTAAATAGAGAAATGTAGGTGCATCGCAAAATGTTTTGATTTGTGTTTCCATGAATCATGTAGCATGTGCATCTCAGAGATGAAGGACCGAAATGTGAGTCCTTGTGCTGGCGCATAACAGGTCGCTGTAGCGGGCGGTTCGCATCCTGTATGATATTTTTACGAGGTCCTTCTGAGAATCGGGATGCGCTGCGTGGGGCGAACAGCTGAGACCGAATGATAAGACGACAGTCGGTTGCTGGAATCGCTATCCCACTTATCGGCTTCTCCTTCAGTGAAACGCGTCCCTGACCTTCTCTGCGATTCGTGCATCCGCGCTGGAATTTATTCATGAAAAAAAAAAAAGATTAAATGTTGAGCGAAACTATATATATATATATATATATCTCAATGCAATAATACTGATATATCTGTTATTCCTCCAATCTGTTATTCCTCTGTATCAAAGAAGATATTATTTAATTAAAATATGATCAAATTAAGACAAAGATTTTTTTTTAAGATTTTAGAAACAGGACCGTTTTATATGAATAAATCAAACTATAATATCAATCAATAGAGACAGCCAATCACGATCAATTTAAATATTTTAAATATTATATTATTATGCATTTATTAAATACTTTTATTACATGACTGCGCGCGGATTATTTTTAACGCAATCAATCTGAAATACTAATAATTCTCTCTAAATTAAAAAAATCTATAAAGAATTTATTGCTTTATAATTTTCCAGAGCAAGTGTCTTATTTCGTTAAGTCAAATATTATAATTATATTATTAGCCATCTCTTCATCAACATTACAACATAGCAAAAGCAAAAAATCTTTTTGTGACTAGTTTGTTTGATAAAAATACTTTGACGTTTATATTACGTTTGCACTGAGAAACCCATTTAGTTTGAATCAATTAATTTCTTAACCAAATGTTTGGCTTCAACTAAATTATTTTATTGCATCAAGGATTTGTTTACTCATATCTAAACAAGAAATTAAATAGGTTTTTCTCAGTGCATATATATATATAACACATACAGTCAATTATACAAGAGCGTATATATATATATATATATATATATATATATATATATATATATATCACATTTGCAACAGGATTTAAAAATATATTACTATTTTTTTAAAGTACATTCAGTAGTTTTTTGTCATTGCCTAAGATTTCATTCGATCTTTATTATTATTCATTATAGCCTAATAACTAATTACACTGTCTGAAAGCTCAAAAATGATATTATGATTTTGAACTGGCCAGCAATCTCCTAATATGAATCCAATAAAAAAAATTTGAGCATAATGAGAGAAAGCTTCAGAGAAACATATAATCTGTAAAGCAATAGTTAAATTATCAAGTTTGGCAAATATAAGATCGCTTTCTCTCTGCTAGAAAATTAAGAAAATTAATCAAAAGCATACCCAGAAGCTTATCAAATAATCATTAATGAAAACGATAAAGATTAGACGACAAATTAGGTGATGACAAAATAAAATTGAATATACCTTAAAATTCATATTTTTACTATTTTAAAGTATACGTCCAATAATTTGGAAAAAAATTGATTGAATCGATTAAAAGAGGACTCTGTATGTATTTTTAAATTCCATAAATTTTTTTGCAAATATTGTATTATATATGCTTTTGTGACAAACATTGCAAATCTAAATAAGTAAAAAATGACTTTAATGTATGTATGTCATTTAGTTTTCCATGTAGCGACACTATATTATACGTTTAAATGCGTAAATTTATATTTGTATGCGGAAAGAGAAAGAGAGAGAGGGGAGGGGGGAAGGAGAGAGAATATAGTATATTATTTTTAATTTTTTACACTAAAAACTAATCACATACATATATTGAAGTTATTTTTTAGTCTTTTCATACATTTGAATTTGTAGTGCATCTTTCTCGAAAGCATTAAATAAGCAAAGATTAGAAAAATTAATATTTTTACATTTTTTGTGTTAAATTCTTTTTTATCTTGTCCTCGGTTGCTTATCGGCGCGATTATGCATGTCTTTGTTCTTATAAAAGCCGAAAAATACACACGCGCAAATTCCTTGTGTTA
>Ga0157364_1003616_pt1 | contig 15059 bp, 20 predicted proteins | sample AttsexASBM2_FD_111476 | JGI IMG/M metagenome (GOLD analysis project Ga0157364, IMG submission 111476) | Fungus gardens microbial communities from leaf cutter ant in Ribeirão Preto, State of São Paulo, Brazil - Atta sexdens ASBM2 | ecosystem: Host-associated > Fungi > Mycelium > Unclassified ... | reverse complement strand
TGGTAATAGCAGTGGTACAGAACACTATTTTCCCAACCTAATTGGAAGGCATAGTATATGAAATCCATATTATAAGTGGAGATCTTATTGTCAGGCTTCATGCTGAGATTATCTAGCATGATAGCTGCTTCACCAATGAGGTTCAAAAGACCAAAGTACTAATGTAATTTATCAACAAAAAAGTTCTAGTCAGAAAGCCATTCTTGCAAGATGCTCTGGTCTTTCTAGTTGAGGCTTATCTCAAACTAGTCCTAAGTGACTCTAGTGAGATAGGTTATTGCAAAGTTAATTTTCATAATGTCCATGTCAAATTGCATAGAATTAGTATGGAAATAACGGTGACATTAAAATAAGAAATTATTGAGCTTGTCAGGCTCAGTACTGCTAAAAGTATTGGAAATGCAGGCTTTAGTTCCTCTTAAATTAGTATTAGGACTGGAAGTCTGATTAGTATTAAGAGTGTTTGCAAGTCGACCAAGTACACCGGCCAACTACTCATTAGTATTATCGCTCCAACAGAGTTTTGACTGTGAGCAAGTAGATGAATTAGGTCTATCAAGAGTCAGATTAGTAGTGGAATTAGTAGCAGGAACATTCTCCTAATTAGGATCATTGTCTGTAGGGATAATACTTAGGCTATGAATAGGTGAAACTATCTGGGCAAGTTGAATAGTATAGATAGGAGATCTCAGAGATGATTGGCCTCTTTTGTTATGAACTTAAGACCTTAGAGTGGATCAAAAGAAAGAACCTTGTATAGGGTTTATACAAGAGAACTCAATAGAGAGCTCTGTACAGGATTTTCTACCTTATATACCAAAACCTCATGGTCTGTGCTAACTACTTCTAGCCTACCCTAAACAGCCATGTGTTTGCCTTAAGGTTAACATATGTTTTACACATGGTATAATGTCTCCCTTTCTAAACCTTCTATATCTTTCTATAAGTTATGTGACTTGTGATTATCACTGTGACCATGTCATGTGATGTGACTGTCACTCTAACCCTCTTCTAAGTTCTAAAAATAGAAAAAAGGAACATAAATCAAAAGAAGAATAAATAAAGTCCACTGCTTTCAACTTTGACATCTTTGATAGATATGTCTTAAACATTGTGGGGTGTTTGGCAGATATGTGAGATTATTGCTGAAACATGAAATAGTATTGAAAGATGTCCCAAGCAGTGGAAATGAAGTTGGCCCTAAATGGGTAAAAGAATTATAGTAAGAGAAAGCCATTGGATTTGAAGTATAGAAAATTTGTTTTGCAAATGGAACTGCTCAGAAGCAACAGTAGACTTTGGAGTCTGATAATACTGTCAGGCATGGTTCACACTAGAGGTGAAAGTCTATGGAATTAGCTTAGGGATATACAAACTTGTGAAATGACCTTGGCTTCAGCTTATGTGCTGCACTATTTGTCTGCTATGTGGTCGCAACTTCAGATGAAAGGAAGAGGTCTAAGATGGAAGTAAGTACTGATTGGTGTATTACTGCTGAATACTAGAGATCAAGTTCAATAAGAGTTATCTTCATCAATTATTAGATTACAATATAACTACTAGTTTTATATACAAGTCAGAGATATAAGTAATACTTAGAGTTTCAGTATATTGTTCCAAGTGGAGGTTTTTGTTGTGGCAACCACTAGTCACAAAGACCAATGACTACACAGCAAGTAAATCTCTTAAGTGGATATAATATGAGAAGTTTACAAGAGAACTTGATAAGGAGTCTCTTCTATATTAGAGTCCTATTTATACAAAACATGCTTGGTCTGTGCTACTAATAATTAGTCCTGCCCTTATGTCCATGTTGCATTCTCATGTCTACCTCATTTCCTACTCAAGGCCACCATATTGTCTCCATATGCCCTGACATCATCTTTCAGACCTTTTTACTATGTTCTAGGCTTATGTGACATGTCATGTGATTTCAGTGTCACGTGCCTCTCCATCATCCAAAAGAAAAAGAAAAGAAAAAGAAAATCCATATAAAATCAGAAAAAATAAAATAAAATAAAATAAAAACTGTTAGTGTCCAAAGCGTCTCATAACAGTTTCAGTAGTGAGACACTGACAGAGGTTAGATAGGAGAACTCTGCCATAGAAGACTGAGTTCAATAGGAGTATTTTTGTCATGGAAGATGTTATGATGTATGTGAGAACTAATCTTTTTCTTTTTCTTTTATTTATTTTTCTTGAATTTATATTTCTTTTCTTTTGAATTTCTTTTTCTTTTTTATTGACAATGAAGAGGCATGTGACTGTGGTCACATGAAATATCATATGATGTGAGGTCATAGGCCTAGAGTGGACTAGAACAGACTAGATAAATGACGTCAAGGAGCATGTTAATTACATGGCTACCTCATGGTATACATATGGTACACTCATGGACAATGCATAGACATTAGGGCAGGAGTAATTATTTGTAGCACAGATCATGTGTAACTTATATAAATAGGATAGCAATTCAGCAGAGACTTCTTGTCAAGTTTTCTTGTGATCCTCATATTGATAGCCTACTTTGAGCTTTACTTGCTTGTGTGATTATTGGACTTTGTGTCTAGTGGTTGCCACAATAGTAGAACTCGACCACCTTCTGGAACTCTGTATTACATGGACTCTTATCTTACTCTTTATTATCCTCAACTGAGGGCAGCACTGTCAAGATCGTTGATGATGGACTTGACTTTTATTTTCACTCTTCATTTTTTATTTTATTTTATTCTTCTTTTTATTTTATTTTTCTATTTTTAAAACAACTCAGGTTAGAGTCTATCAGTCACGCTGTCACATCAGTCACAAATTGATGGCGTAGTCATAAGACTGATCACGGGACTTGGGAGAATGGAGTAGAAGGTTCTGGAACAAAGTGACGTCATACAGCATGGATAACACATGCTGGCCTCATGTTATACTCATGGTCATTTAGGGTAGGATGCACAGTAGCTAGCATGGACCATGAGTAGTAGTATATAAGGTAGACTACTTTGTATTAGGAATTCTATCGAGTTCTCTTATGTCACTCCAATACAAGAGTTGTTTCTTGACTTAACCCTTTGAGTCTTGATTCATAACAAGCACACCTAAAGTCAAGAAGACATATAGCTGGGCCCTAGGATTAAGGGGTATACTAGTTAGGCAGAAGAAGCTTGACTGATCATTTGTATAGTAGCTCACTTGTGTATATTGGTTGTATTACCTTTTGTGAATGTGGTAGATAGTCATATTCATGTAGAAGGCTTATGCTACAGGATTCCCTTGTGACCTGTCCATGCAGAGCAGTGGCGTTGTCCAGTAAGGAAATATCTAGATTAGAGATTCCCTTCTTAGGGATATTAGCCAGTGTTGATTAGGGCAGTAGTCAGTAAGGCAGTAGACAGATAGTCAGTAAACAGTGTGAGGTCAGGTAAGAAGAATACTGGCTAGCACTTACAGAGGAATAGTTTTTTTGGAAAGAGATGATACCGCTGTCAAACAACAAGGCAGCGAGAGAATAGATCAGATTACCATTGTCAAACACCAAGGTAATGAGAGAGAGATTAGGATTCCTCTGGTAATAATTGACAGCAAGAGAACAGATTTGATTTTTAAAGAAGAAACCTTTTGAAGAGACTAGAAATGAGATGGCAGACATTAGTCAGGTAAATATGGAAGAGATAATTAGGGAATATGGTGAAGAAGAGGCGGTTAGATTGATGAATGTGATAATGGAAAATAATGTGATGATGTTAAAATTACAAAAATAAATATTGGAGTTGCAAGTGGCAGCAGAGGAAAAGAAAAGAAGATAGGAAGAGAGAGAACAAAGGAGAAGAGGGTATGAAGAGAGAAGGGAGGAAGAAGAGCAAAAGAAAAGGAAAGAATTAGAAGAAGAAGAAGAGAAGAAAAGGATAGATGAAGAGTGGAGGAGAGTAGAAAAAATGAGAGTATAAGAGGAGAGAAGAGCAGAGAAAGAGTGGAGACAACAGGAAATGTGGGAAAGAAGGAGAGAAGAGAATAGACATAGAGCAATGGAAGAGAGAAAATGTTTTGTTTGTGGAGATTTTGGGCATATCATCTATCATTGTAGAAATGTGGGAGAAGAAAGACCAGGATAGGTGCCCTTAAATAAATTTGAGATGTTGAAAGATAAAGTGGTACAGAGAGGAGAAGGAGGTGGAGGAGAAGTAAGAAAAGATAGAAAAGATATTTTGAAGGAAGAAAGAATGAGAAGGGGGGTTAGAAGTAAGACAGACTAAGATAAAGAGAGAAGAGAAAAAAGCGAAATATTCGAGAGAAGTAATGGTGAAGATTGGGTTGAAGTAGGAGAAGGAGGAAGAAGGAATAGTAGTAGAAGTGTTGTTGGATAGTGGAGCAACAGGGCTGGTGATGAGTGAAGAGTTTGCAAAGAAGCACAAATTCAGGAGGATGAAGTTGGAAAGACTGATATATGTAAGAAATGTGGATGGAATATTGAATTATGCAGGACTGATTGTGGATACAGTAGAGGTAGAAATATATTTTAGAGGACATAAGGAGAGAACGTTGATAGATGTGATAAGAGAACAGAAATGAGGAGTTATATTGGGTATGCTTTGGCTAACGCACTACAACCCAGAGATAGATTGGAGAACGGGAGAAGTACAAATGACAAGATGTCTAGAGGAATGTGGGAAGAAATGGAGAATAATAAGACAGATGAAGCCAGGATGGAAAAAGCAAGAGGTACAAGGGAAGAGAGAAGAAAAAGAGAAGTGAAAAGGAAAGAAAGAGAAGAGAGAAGAGTTTAGAGCACTGACGACGGAAGAAGAAATAGTGATAGCAATAATGGTAGAGGAGAAAGAAGAAGAAGAAGACAAAGAAGAAGACTTAATAGAGTTGAGAGTAGTAGAGGAAATGGTTCCAAGACAATTCCATAAATATTTGAAGGTGTTTGAGAAGAAAGAGTCAGAAAGGATGCCAACAAGGAAGGCCTAGAATCATGCCATAGATCTCAGAGAAGGATTCGTGCCAAAAAAGGGGAAGATATATCTGTTGTCAAGAGTAGAAAGGAAGGAAATCCAGGAGTTTGTGAAGGATCAGTTGAAAAAGGGATATATTAGACTATTGAAGTTACCACAAACATCACTGGTGTTCTTTGTGCCAAAGAAGGATGGAAAGAAGAGGATGGTGCAAGACTATAGATATCTGAACAGTTGGACAATCAAGAACAATTACCCGTTGCCACTGATTTCAGATCTAATAGATAGTATTGGGAAGAAGAGTGTGTTTATGAAGATAGATTTAAGATAGGGATATAACAACATGAGGATAAAGGAGGGAGATGAGTGGAAGGCAGTATTCTCAACACCAGAAGAGTCATTTGAACCCACGGTAATGTTCTTTGGGTTAACTAACTTACCAGCAATGTTCCAGGCAATGATGAATGATTTGCTAAGAGATTTAGTGGTAGAAGAAAAGGTAGCAGTATTCATTGATGATGTGATGATAGCAACAGAGACAGAGGAAGAACATGATGAGATAGTAGAGGAAGTATTGAGGAGATTAGAAGAAAATGATTTATTTGTAAAACAAGAAAAATATGTGTGGAAGGTTAGAGAAGTGGGATTTTTGGGAGTAATAATAGGGGAAGATGGAGTGAGAATAGAGAAGGAAAAGGTTCAGGAAGTGATAGAGTGGCCAGTGCCAAAGAGTGTGAAGGATGTACAGAAGTTTTTAGGGTTGGCAAACTATTACAGACAGTTTGTCAAAGATTTTGTGAAGATAGCAAGGCTGTTGCATGAGATGACAAGGAAGGAAATAAAGTGGAGCTGGGGAAAGAAGCAGCAGAAAACATTTGAGGAGTTGAAAGAAAAGTTCACAACAGAGCCAGTCTTGGTGACACCAGACCTAGATAGAGAAATGAGGGTAGAGGCAGATGTATCAGATTTTGCCACAGGAGGAGTATTGTTGATGAAGTGTGAAGATAAGAGATGGAGGCCAGTTATCTATATTTACAAATTGTTGAATGAAGCAGAAAGGAATTATAAAATTCATAATAAAGAGATGTTAGCAATTATTCGATGCTTAGAGGTATGGAGGCATTTCTTAGAAGGAGCCAAGGATCAGTTTGAAATATGGATGGATCATAAAAACTTGGAATACTTCATGAAGGCATAGAAGTTAAATCGAAGGCAGGCTAGATGGGCCTTGTATTTGTCAAGATTTGATTTTGCTTTGAAGCATGTGGCTAGCAAGAGTATGGGATGAGCTGATAGTTTGAGTAGAAGAGCAGATTGGGCAGAAGGAGTAGAGAGAGATAACAAAAATCAGGTAATGTTAAAAAAAGAGTGGTTAGAGATTAGAGCAATGGATAGAAAACAGTGGTTGATTGAAGGAGCTGAGGAAGAGATAATAGAAAAAATTAAAAAATCAGAAGTAAGAGATGATGAAGTGATAAAAGCAGTAGAAGAAATGAAGAAGGCTGGGGTTAAAGTATTAAGAAATGAGGAATGGCAGATAGAGGATGAGTTAGTATTAAAAAAGGGAAAGGTATATGTGCCAAGGGATGAGAAGTTGAGAGTGGAGATTATTTGGCTTTATCATGATACACCAATAACAGGACATGGAGGATAGTAGAAGACAGTAGAACTGATCACTAGGAACTATTGGTGGCCAGGAGTCACAAAGGAGATGAAGCAATATGTGGAGGGATGTGATCAGTGTCAGAAGATGAAGAATAGGGCAGAGATGCCAGCAGGAAAACTAAGACCTAACAAGGTATCAGAGAGATCATGGCAACATATATCAGTGGATTTTATTACAAAGTTACCAGTGTCAAAAGGCTATGATTCAATCTTGGTAGTATGTGATAGGTTTTTGAAAATGTCACACTTTGTGGTGGCAACAGAAAAAATAACAGCAGAAGGGTTAGCAAGGTTGTTCAGGAATAATGTGTGGAAGTTGTATAGATTGCCAGAGAGTGTGATTTTGGATAGAGGGCCTCAGTTTGTAGCAGGATTAACAAGGGAGTTGAACAAAATGTTGGGGATAGAAACAAAGTTGTCTATGGCATATTACCCACAGACAGACAAACAGACAAAGAGGATAAATCAGGAGCTGTAGCAGTACTTAAGAATGTATATCAATTATAGACAGAACAATTAGTCAGAATGGCTGGCAACAGCAGAATTTGCATTCAACAACAAGGTACATACAGCAACAAAGTCATCACCATTTAAGGTCAATTATGGGAGAGAACCAAGAATGGGCTTTGACATTGAAAAAAAGGGGAAGAATGTAAAGGCAGAAGAATTTGTAAAGGAGATGAAGGATAGACATGAGGAGGCAAAAGCAGCATTGGTAAAGTCACAAGAGGAAGTAAAGAAACAGGCAAATAGAAATAGAAAGAAGGCAAAGGAATATAAAGTGGGAGATAAGGTGTTGATTAGTACAAAAGATTTTCCGATGGAGTTGATGAAGAGAGTGACAAAGACATTGACAGAAAAGTATATTGGACCATATATGGTCAAGAAAATCATATCAGAGAATGCGGTAGAATTGGAGTTACTAGCGTTGTTAAGAATACACCTGGTGGTGAATGTAAGGAGAATAGTGTAGTATAGAGAGCAGGTAGAAGGGCAGAAAAAAATACCACCATCTCCTATTGAAGTAGCCAGTGAGAACAAACATGAAGTAGAAAAGATTTTGGATAGAAGAGAGAGGAGGAGGAAACCAAAGTATTTAGTAAGATGGAAAGGATATATAGCAGAGGAAGATACTTGGAAGAGGTTAGAAAATTTGAAGAATGCAAGGGACTTAGTAAAAGAATTTGAGAAGGAGATAAGAGAAGAAGTAAGACAAGTAGAAAAGAGAAAAGGAAAGCAGAAGAAAATAGAGGTGGAGTTGAATCCAGAAGTGGAGGAGTTCAAGAGGAGTGAGTTACTGGGGAAGTATATGGCGAGAATCTTGTTTGGATGGGATAATAAGAAATTTGAGGACAAATATTTGAAAAAATCAGAGAGAAATTAGGTAAGATGGAAAGGGAAGGAGATAGGAGAAGAAGAGGCAAGTTTCTCTGGAGTAGGAACCTTAAGAGGGGAGTACTGTTATGATACATGTGAGGACTAATCTTTTTATTTTTCTTTTATCTATTTTTCTTGAATTTATATTTCTTTTCTTTTGAATTTCTTTTTCTTTTTTATTGACAATGAAGAGGTATGTGACTGTGGTCACATGAAATATCACATGATGTGAGGTCATAGGCCTAGAGTGGACTAGAACAGACTAGAAGGATGACATCAAGGAGCATGTCAACAGCATGTCAACCTTATGATGTACACATGGTGCACTCATGGACGATACATGAATATTAGGACAGGAGTAATTATTAGTAGTACGGACCATGTGTAACTTATATAAATAGGATAGCAATTCAGTAGAGACTCCTTGTCAAGTTCTCTTATGATCCCCACATCGATAGCCTACTTTGAGCTTTACTTGCTTGTGTGATTATTGGACTTTGTATCTAGTGGTTGCCACAACAGAAGACTAGATATCTGGATTGTTACATCAATGCCATGGAGAGATGTTGTAATGATCATACTGCCATGAGAACATATCTTTAGAATGAGTAGACTTGATATATGACAGTACTTCAGAAATCTCAGAATGATATTGTTATGACCTTAGCTTTGGAGCTCAGGTTGCACTTAGGCAAAGACTTGAGTAAAGAGTAAAGGAATATGCAATTAGTAAAGTGTAAGGGTACAAGAGTATGTCTATGCTATATATATAAGTAACTATGAGGAAATAGTCCATAATACATAATGCAAACAAGTCATAAGACATGAGGAGGAAGCAAGGACATAACACCTACTATATGAGGTGCTGACTGAGACTACTGTGGCACAGCTGATCATGTCATCATTACCCTTGATCCTAGTTCATGCTGAATCTATGAGGCATCAATTGTAACAATATATTATTTTCAGCATTCATGTCCTCATGAATTAAATCAATACTCAAGTTCTCCAACCACATATGTTGCCACTATTTTCTTGTTAGGACCAATAATTACTTGTCCTTGATTGTCAATGGCTATGAAATAGGGTTTATGTGGTGGTCTTTCTTGAAACATTGTTATAGGATAACTATTTCATGATGTTTCAGTATTATGCTTATTGTCCACCAATGCCATTGTTACTTCTTTCCAAAAATCAGAATTTTGTTCTCCTCTGGATCGAAGTGATTGATAATGTGGTGGTGGTTTGAACAGTCTTGTTTGTGTTGGGAAGCAGATAAATTTCATGTACTTCATCAAATTTTCAACTTCGTCTTGTATAAAACCTGACTTTGTCATTGTTGATATAGATGTGGACATCTTGTATGGCTTGATTAATATGACTTCTTCTTCTTCTATTCTTCTATTTCTTGATTCTTATCTCCGTTCTTCTTTCTTGTACAATTCTTGTATCTCTCGAATATTGTTATTTACATATTGATTTCCTTGTTTCTTGTAATTGTTTAATTCATCAGCCAGCATTCTCTGGATTTGATACACCTGATCTTCCATGTTATTTTGGATTAGATATTGTAGATCCTCTGATATTCCAAGAATGTTTGTAGCGTTCATTGTCCTGTTGTTAATACTTGCTTTCAGAATTGTTTCCTCTATCTCCATAATTGTTGTGTTGGTTTCTCCAGCTATCTTCATCATGTCTTGTACTTGCTTCTGCACATCTATCATCACCTCCAGTCCTTTTAATGTTTTGTAATACAGTCTGGTCCAATCATCTTGTTTTTTCTTGAATATTTTGGCCTTGTCCATGTTGTTCAACTTCCTGGTGATATAAGGGTTGGGAGAGGTTGGTACAGTCATATAGTTGTTGGTTACTTGAGAAGACATTGCTTTGAAAATCGAGTTATATTGTGAATTGTTGAAATAGGATTTTATCCCTTCTCCTTATAGGTTTCAACTTGAAATCCTCATCCAATAATCTTCTATTGCTTCTTTTGCATGAGACAATCCTGTTTCTGCAATTCATTAATTGTGTTTATCCCCATAATCTTTCCAATGTACCAGGTATTGTGTTCCTCTTCTATATTTCCTATGTTTCCGAACTTCTTCGACTTTGTATTCTTCTTCTTCATTAATAATCGTAGGTTGAGGTGCTGATTCCATGTGTTGTCCTTGATAATGGAGTTCTCTTGTTATGACTTAAACTCTGTGTTGAGTAAAAGACATACTTTTGTATTGAGTAACATAAGAGAACTCAATAGAGAACTCCATACAGAAACATCTACCTTATATACTAAACTATGATGGTCCATGCTACTACTTTCCTAGCCTACCCTAAAGACCATGTGTTTGCCTGAAGGCCAACATGTGTTCTACATGTTGTTATGATGTCATCTTTCCAGAATCTTCTATATTATTTCTTCATGTCATATGAGTGTGTGACTTCTTTGACTGTGTCACACTTTGTCTTCTTTGTCTTCTACTCTTCAATAAAAAATAAGAGAAAATAAAAGAAAAATGAAAGAAAATAAAATAGAAACTAAGTCTATCGTTTTCAATTCTGACATTTCTACACCTTGTTAGCAGGTCTTCATTGAACACATTGTGTATCATCCATCCTTCTGGAAGTTTGAGCTGAAATGCTTCTTGACCAATCTCTTTCATGATCCTAAAGAGTCTATATCTTTTCTGGTCAAGCTTCTTCAAGGGTTAATTCAAATAGATGTTTTTAGCTTCCAACCATACATTGTCTCCAACTTTTAACCCTTGAGGGTTCCTTCTCTTCTTGTTGAATTGCTTCTTCATATTTCCTTGTATTGTCTCTATTGATTTCATAGCTTCTTTCCAACTTCTTTGTAGTCCTATGAGGAATTCTTCTAGTCTTGGAAACTCTATTTGTACCATGAGATTTTCTTTCCATAGGTATCTTTCAAAATTGAGTTCGAATGGTGTCCGTCCTATTGCAGCATATTTCTTGTCATTATATGAAAACTCTGCAGCTGCTAACTATTCTGTCTAATCGTCTTGTTGATGATTGACATAATGTCATAAGAAGGTTCTCACTTCTTGGTTAATCCTCTCTGTTTGTCTGTTTGTCTGAGGATGGTATGTGGTTGATAGTTGTCTAGTGGTTTCGTCCATCTACATAGACTATTCCATCGTCTTTCCAAGCTTGTCCATCTTCTTTCTTTAGTTCTTGTATCACCTCTTGCTCTTTTGTTCTGTTTCATCATATTTCCTTCAGTAACTCCATCTTCTCTATTATGCTGTTTTTTCTTAATATTGTAATTTCAGCTGTTGTTCTTTTTTTCCATAGTTTCTCTTTGAGGATATAGATGTCTTTATTGTCCTCTTGTGTGTTTACCTGATCTTTTCTTGATAGAATATCTGTCTTTGTGTTCATCTTTCCAGGTATATATCATAATGTGAAATTGTAATCTTGTAACTTTAGGTACTACCTGGCCTATTATCCATTTAACTTGTGGGGTTCTCTGAAATATTTCAGATTTTTGTGGTTCATTCAAATTTCAAATGGATTTACAATATCCAGTAAATATTGCCTCCATTTGGATAGTGCTTCCACAATTGCCAGTAATTCCTTGTTATAAATCTCATAATTTCTTTCTGATGGTTGCATTGTCCTGGACAAGAATGCTATCAGTTTCCATTTCCCTCCTTATTCTTGAGACAGTACTCCTCCAATAGTATGTCCTGAAGTATCAGTTTTTACCCTGAATTTTCTTTTTCTTTTCGGAAGAGAGAGTACTGGTTGACTCGTTATCTTTTCTTTTAGCTTCTCAAAAGCCTCCTGGTATTCTTCAGTCCATGTCCATTTCTTTTTTCCTTTTAGCTTGTTCAATGGTTTTGCTGTATAACTGAAGTTTTGAATAAATCTTCTATAGAAATTTGTAAATTCTAAGAAACTTTCCACTTTCTTGACCTTTGTTAGTGTCTTCCATTCCTTGACTGCTTTGATCTTTTCTTGTTCCATCTTGACCTGTCCTTTTCCAATGACTACTCCTAATATTAGGATCTCTTCCATGTTAAAATCACATTTTGACTGCTTGAAACACAAATTGTGCTTCTTTGCAATCTTCAGGAATCTGATTGTTCATTCTTCTAATTCCTTCATGGTTTTAGCTGGTATAATGAAGTCATTCATGTAGTTTGCCAACACTTCTTCGTGAAGTAATTCTCAGAAGATACTGTTCATCATTCTTTAGAATGTCCCTGGTAAGTTACATAATCCAAAATACATAATCTGTGGTTCAAATAACCCCTTGTTTGTCAGAAAAGCCACTTTCTATTCATCACCTTCTTTGATTCGAACATTGTTATATCCCCAAATAAGGTTGAGTTTATTGAAATATTTGGCTTCCTTCAATTTATCAATTACTTCTCCAATCAAGGGTAGTGGTGTCTTGTCTTTTATGGTGACTTGATTTAATTTTCTATAATATTGAACCAGTCATAATGAGCCATCCTTCTTTGAAATATAAAAACACGGTGCTGCATATCTTGACTTTGATTCCACTATCAACCCAGCTTTTAGTTGTTCATCTAGCCACTAGTTAAGAGCTTCTTCTTCCTTAACTAGCCTTTGCATTTAGTTCCTTTGGTGCTTCTTCCATAAGATTTATTTTGTGATCCCATTCCCATCATTCTGGTAATTTTTTGAACTTCTTCTTGTGGAATAAATAGATGAATAGGCAAATATACTCTGGCAAATCCTCTGGATTTGTTGTATCAGGTTCTTTCTCAATTTCTTCATTGTTCTGTTCTTTGTTTTCCATGGCCTGTGTTCTTCTAGTTCTGAATTTGATATTTTGATGCTTCATCTTGCAACTCCCTGGACATCTTGTAAACTGTATTGTTCCTTTTTTCCAGTTGACTTCTGAGTTATGTTTGACCAGCCAGTTGTGTTCCAAAAATATATCTATTCTGTTTAAGTCTGTTACTACAGCTTCCAGCTGCTCCTTGTATCTGTTGATTTCAATTTCTAGAAGTGCCACCCTGGTTACCTCTCCATTCTTTGTTCTGTCTACATTGAATACTTCAAATGAGAAGTTGATTGGCTTTATCTGGATTCTCTTGTCTTTCACCAATTGTTCATCAATCCCTATATGTGTACATCTAGAGTTGACCAATGCCTTGACTTTGAGGTTCTTCTCATTCTTTGTCTTGACTTTTGCATGCACGTTTAATTCCTTCTCAGTATTACTCTGTTGGTTTGGAATAATATATTTATTCTGAGAATTTACAAAAGAAATCTCTTATACTGTGCCTACTCGAGATCTTTGCCAAAATTCTTCTTTATCATCATCTGATTCTTCTTGAACCTTCTGTTTCTTTATTGATTGTTTTTCTTTGCAGTTCTTTGCAATGTGTCCCTCTTGTTCGCATTTGAAATGCTTCCTGGTTTCTTTCTCTTTCTTCTTCCAACATTTCTTGGCCATATAGCCATACTTGTTACAATTAAAGCACTTCAGCTTTCTATCCTTGAAATTATCATTAGACTTTCCAATGTCCATGGGCTGTTCTCACCCTCCATATATTGTTCCAGTACTTGTTTTATAATTGTATCATCATTCCATGAACTTGTACTCTTATCTTACTGAGATAATTGCTATCTTCCACTCTTTAAGAGTCTTTGGTACCACAATAGGCAGGTATCCCCATATCGTCTTAATGATGTTAGATCGTACATTCTTCTTCAATAAAAAGATGGCATGCAGCTCATCTGTATCTGCCTTCATGACTAAGGCTTCGAACTCTATCATGAAGTCCATTGTATTTTGTTTTCCTTGTTTGAAGAATTCAATCTTCCATTTGGCATCTGCTGCCTTTGTCTTGTCACTGAACATTGTCTTAATCTCCTTGACAAATTCTTCCCAATCTTGGGTTCCTAGTTCTTCATCTAGTTTGTCTAGCTTTCTCTGGGTATAAATACCCGCTATACCTCCTCTAAGGTGAGCTAGGATCACTGTGATCCTATTGTCAGTCTCTAAGACCCTGTTGCTCTTGAAGAATAATTGTATTCCCCTCCACCAGTCTTCAAATTTTGTTTGGTTCCTGTTGAACCATCCTAGATCTGGAACTATACTCTTAGGCATAACAGCCTGTACATTGTTGTTTGTTACTGCTGGTGCTGGTGCTATAGACATTTCTTTGTCTAACTGTTTATTTGTTTCACTTGAGGCTTTGTTCATGATCTTTAAGGATCTTAGTCTTTCTGGTAGTATCTCTATATCGTTCGTTCTATATGAACTCATCTTGTTCTTCTCATGATCTATGCCACATGTGTTTCATTCTTTGTCCGGCAGTAACTTTGCTTAATTTGTCCATGGACTAACCACTATATACCTTTCCTTTTGCAAGGTGAGCTCATTAATACTTTACCAAATATTATGACCTTAGCTTTGGAGCTCAGGTTGCACTTAGGCAAAGACTTGAGTAAAGAGTAAAGGAATATGCAATTGGTAAAGTGTAAGGGTACAAGAGTATGTCTATGCTATATATATAAGTAACTATGAGGAAACAGTCCATAGTACATAATGCAAACAAGTCATAAGACATGAGGAGGAAACAAGGACATAATATCTACTATATAAGGCACTAACTGAGACTACTATGGCACAGCCAATTATGTCATCATTACCCTTGATCCTAGTTCATGCTGAATCCATGAGGCATTAATTGTAACAGATATGGTTCTATACTACAATCAACACTCAACTCCTGCTCTTATTTTCCAACCTGGTAATAAGATATACTTGGACATATTTGATATTCATACAATACACCTCTCTACTAAGTTGTCACACCAACATTTGGGTCCCTTTAAAGTGGAAAAGCAAGTTGGACCAATGGCATATGCTAAAACTTCCCTACTAATGACAAAGACTTTATCTAATATTTAATGTTATGAAGCTAATAGCTATCTCTGAAGATTTGATCCTGGGATAGAAGATAACAGTAGTTTCTGCCCCTGTCATTATAGATGGTGAAGAAGAGTGGAAAGTGGAAGAGATACTAAGTAGTCAATGGCACTGGAAAAAATTACAATATCTGATCA
>Ga0157364_1003615_pt1 | contig 15061 bp, 6 predicted proteins | sample AttsexASBM2_FD_111476 | JGI IMG/M metagenome (GOLD analysis project Ga0157364, IMG submission 111476) | Fungus gardens microbial communities from leaf cutter ant in Ribeirão Preto, State of São Paulo, Brazil - Atta sexdens ASBM2 | ecosystem: Host-associated > Fungi > Mycelium > Unclassified ... | reverse complement strand
TAACAACAAAACAATTAATTTGTTTGATTAAAATTTAATAGAATTGTAGATAAAACTTAAAATCAATAATATATTAATTTAATATATATAGGAGAAATGCAATACAAATAAGAGAAAAAAATTTTATGTTTAGTTAAAGAGGATCATGATGCTTAGTAATATTTATATGTAAATTTTTCGCGCGCGCGATATTAATTTAATTAAATCTATTTAGATCTAATTGATTTAATCTAATCGATCAGTTTTTAAATACCGTAATACTTTATATGATTAAGATGTTTATAAAAAATTATCTTTTTGTTTTTGTTCACTTACATAACATATAATATCATTAAATAGCATAATTCTAGGGTCAGTAATCATAAATATATTCTTAATAATCCGGTAGTCATTAAAAGCCAAACTCTTTCTAGTACGTGTGTAATTCTTGTCCAACTCTCATGCTTGATTTACACCACTTGAAACAGTTTCTTCATATAGAACTGTTATATTACATAAGTTTAAAGCCTATATTTAATGTCATACTGCGTGCCATCAAAGCGACATCCGCGTACTATTCGTACTGTTTGCGACATGGATTGTCCAAGTGCCAGCAGTTCCCTGGATGAAAAATTGACAATTAAATCGGCGATCTCTGCCAACGGATTATTGGTTAGCGTTTCAGTTGTCGACAGCACAAGTCGACGCAATGACAATTTACTCAAATTTAGGACGGCCCTGCGAAATCTACATTATACGTTATTTATCGCAAAAGATATATCGCCGATAAGAACGGTCGAGTCGTAATTCTTCGTTGATTGCTGCGTTCACGTCACGCGGGTGGGTGTAGCTACGCCAGGAAAATGCTAGTGAAAGTCTGCTCAGACGATCGTTCCTACGACGATTCTCGTCCCACGTGTCGTGCCGCACCAAAACGACAATCGCTTCCTGATGAAGCGAACCATTCGATGCTTCATGCGACATCAGCGTTCAAGTCTGCGTAGTCGTAACAATATAATTATTTTCACGAAAAATATTTCATGCTGTTAGGGATTATATTAGTTATGATATGAGCGTAATTGCAATTTTATTTTAGAAAAAAAAAGACTAAATTGTTATATATTTAAATTCGAGACATCATATATTGATATAAAAAATTAAATATCATTAATCCATAAACCATAGACTAATTAAGAACATTTTATTTACAACGCTTCATGTATACGTTTTTGTTCTTCAATATCTTTATTATGTTATCTGTAATTTCTTTTATCTTTGCAAATATAATCATTCTTATAGCACGTCGTTCTTCCAACGTGCTGCTATAAATCCATGATAACTCTCTCAATTTTGTATACTGCACTGATTTCCTAAATCAGAACAATAAATCAGAACGTTGTTTGATTATAATTTCAAATGATTCGAAATTTCTACGTAGCGGCATTCAAATTGAAATTTTCTTTTATTGCGTGTGACAATTTGCTCATCCAGTACAGTGCAATGGAATTCAGTTCAATAAAAAAAGACGATAGTGTTGCTGCGCTTGTCTTAACGCCGAGATATTACTGTGTCCCCTGATGTAATAGTTATCATAATAATGCCATAATATATGCTCGTTATTTTATGTTCCACTATATCATCAGTTATAGTTATCTAGCGTAATGACGAATTTTATATTCCTCGCGATCACATCCAATAATCATTCCTTTGAGTATCGCGCTGTAACGTTGCGACATCGGTAACATTCAGGAGCGCCACATTAACATAATGACCGCGACGTAACTACAACATGTTAAGATTGCAATAATTCTAATGCAAAAAATGCACTTGTAAACAGTGCGTTGACATAGCGGACGGTACGCATTACTTGCTTTCTTTCACATTGATCTATTGAAATCATCGCTTACAGAGCTACAAAACTAATCAAAGTGCCAAAGACTAATATTTCCTTCTCAATTTCCAATTTATTATCTCTTCATGATATAATGTACATACTAGTAAATGGCCAATTTAAAAACATTGTTAAATATTAACTTCTTTTCTAAATCACATCGTTTAATTCATTAATTATATTCAATAATGTTTCCAAGTGCTTGTTTCTTTACATAAAATATACATTATTTAAAATTATTTATAAAAAAAGAACAAAAACTTAATGAAGAGATATATAATAAGGTAAAGATGTAAAAGAACGCAAAACATTAAGATATACACATAAAATATAAACAGTAAATGAATCGGTTAATTACACAATAGAAACATGGGGCAATAATGGGCAATAGCAGGTTTACTACTTGAGTCTCTTTGTCATAACCTTAATAATGATAACTGTATTCAGTAAATGATCGTTTCTGAAGTTACTTTAGCTGAAGCTAATATGTATAACAGTCGTGAGATAATATCACGTAATTCTTTCTCTTAACAATCTAAATATATTATTTCATAAAGTCTTAAAATTAAACAAAAATATGATGTAGTCATATATTATACGAGGGTGGATCAAATAAATGAGAATTTTTTTTTGATTATTTATTAAACGAGAATAAAAATATAAAGAAAACAAATTATTTTTCTACATAGTATCCTGCTACATTAATATATTTTTGCCAATGGATAAGCAGTTTGGCGATTTCGTTTTCATAAAAAGTAGTAGGTTGAATCTGCAGCTAATTGCGCAAGAATTTCTCTCCATTGATATGGTCCATGAATCATCCTCCAAATTCTTTTTTCAGTGGTCCAAACAAATGACAATCATATGAAAAGATTTGCCTCAATGCAATTATCATTTGTTTGAGCCGTTAAAAGAATTAGGAGGATTCCAGTATAGAAGAATTCGTGCGCAATTAGCTGCAGACAACCTACTACTTCTACTAAAAACGAGATCGCTAAACTGCCTATCCGCTAACAAAAATATATTAGTGTAGCAGGGAACTATGTAGAAAAATAATTTGTTTCTTTTATATTTTCTCGTCCAATAAATAATAAAAAAAAATCTCGTTTATATTTGATTCACTCTCGTATCATTTTATTCTGCTGTAGCATTCTGCGTTCAAATTTAACGCTGATTTAACGCTGTCGCAAATTTCGAGTCGTTTCTGAGAAGAATCAGTATTACAAGCATTCGTATGCGCGCGTGCGATAGGTCGCGAACTATAAATAGTCGGCTGGTAGTAGGTGCAACAAAGGGATGCCAGGAAGCCGGAGAGCCGTGCCCATGCAAGACCGGTCGCGAGTTTTCGCGTGTGCGCACGGCGTGTTGCACGCGCGCGCTGCTCACGCCCGCGATTATCTTCCGGGCGCGAAGCCTAGCGCGGAGGTTCGAGCTTCCAGCAACTGCCTGGATGCTTCGTGGGTAGGTAATCAAGGTGGGCAGGGTCAGGAATTCCTAGGCGTGCGAGAGTGTCTGGCACACATCGCTGTGCATTGCTCACAGCCCGGAAACCCGGCAAGAAGTTCTCTCGAGGCCGTTCGCCGAGACTCGCAAGGACGTTGCCGTTCATCGAAGAGGATATTCTTGTGGAGCAGAGTATCCGTCTGGTATCGCCGTGATTAGCGGTTACCTTAGCGTTAGTGTTTGTATAAAGGATCGGCTTCTCTCGTGTACTGTCATTCCGCAATGGATCAGATTGATACGCTCTCAAAGCGCAATTGAAAATTCTATCATCCTTAATCGTAGCTCAATTGTCGGATTCATACAATTTGGTGGTTTAAATAAAAGTATTTGTTCTCTATCGTTTCTTCTTTTAGAAACACTTTCTCAGATCCGCCGCGTGCGTATTGTTGGTAATAAATACTCACAGGCAACATAACTCTTCGGAAGGACACCATGCGTCATGCTAGATTGGTATCAGAGTGTTATCGCTCGACACGGCTTTACAGTAAATATTTTATTCGTATATCTAAAAGGGTCCGACAACTCTTCCGCTGATCCGGTTGCGTGGTACCTTAAAATACATCCATCGGACAAAATATATTTTGGTTTTAAAATTTGAAGGGAAAAGGAATTTCTAGGGAGATTCGAGAAGACATTAAATGTTTGATTTTCTGAAACAACTTTTAAGTTAAGAAAGTTAAGTACGGAAGTTACGTTGCTTTCCGAATAAGCACTTTTTATTTAAATGTACATACCTAATTGTATTCATTATTGAATCGAACATAAATTTCGATCTCGTTTACATTTTATATTTTGATTTGACAGTATTTTTAATCAAAATAAACAGACTTAAACCTCAAATAATAAAAGATGCATGTTTCCATTATCATGAATATGTCCAGTCACGATAAGCATAATAAAACAAATTATATATAGAACTTAATATTATCCAGCTTTATTTTTCTCGACCTGCATATGAAGCAGTCGAAAAATTTCAAGAATCTTTTTCAAAAAGATTATGCCGCAAATTGTCCCAAAAAGCGCGAAGTGGATATGTAATTGTTGAGGACCAGGATTAATCGCGTATCAAGAGCTTCGGCGGTAGTCGAATGGAATTTCTGGAGAGCTATTTGTACCCCCGACGAATCGGCAGGATAGCAAAGGGCTGCCCTCGACTTCGCGAAAGAGCGAACCGCCATTCGGCGGCATGTTTTTCCAAGGTACGCGGAGCCGCAGTCACAAAAGCCGACGTCAGTTCCGCCGATAGAGAGATTCCATTGGACCTTCTGCCGCAACTTGGATCCCGCTGCCGGCTGCCGGTTACAATATCGGCGAACGACGATCTACCCAATTAGTAACCATCGCGAGTACCCATTAGCCCCGAATGAACTATCGGCCAATCTGCTGCTGGCTCCAGGCACATTTCACTGCCATGCATTCATCAGCAAAAGCTTCGTTGCATTATTACATCACTGAATAATGTAACACTTAAATTTTATCTTAATCTTTAGTACGCGTGATCATCCGTTGATACAGATTTTGATCTGTTTGTATAAATTTCAGAAAATAATCGGGATCTGAGAATAAACTGATAACTCTGTGTTTATGTAAATGCTTTATAGCCGTTTAAGTAGCTATTATATGAAAAAAATATCGCGTAAGAGATCGTCGCTAATAATTATTATTTTTTGCGTTAACTGGACGAACGTATCAGTGAATATTAAAATAATGTATATAATAACATTTTGCTATATAAAAATCTCTACATCATGATATTATTATCTTCTATCACATTTCACGTGAAGAAACTTGTTCCTTTCCATTTAACAATGCAAATTTGAAGTGTTTAAAAAAAAACTTAAATTTTGCATGAACAGGTGTCACAGGTTTCAACAATAATTGTGTACGCAGCTTAATTCTTGATTGGCACGACAGAAGAGTACTTTCCAACGCAGACTCTTTTCGCCATGCATCCGGCCTCTTGCTTCGCCAGATTGTTGATCGTGATTGCAATTAGCAACCCGGCGGGGGCCCTCTGTGCCTCGGAAAGCCTCCAGGCCCTCGGTCCCCCTTCCTGCCCTTCGGCAGCTAATACTGCAACGAGCGGCAGCGTTCTTTTCGACCCTTACCGCCCCCGAGCACGTCAACCGGCTGCGCACGAGCACGAGAAGTCGAAGGAGACGACGAAGACGACGTAATGGACATTTGTTAAGAGAGGAAACAACCAATCGGTTGAGACCTCGTCGAGAGACATCGAGATATCGAATCTATTTCGCGTAATTACCCAGACAAACGCCGACTTTGCTCGCAGTACAGCATCGTTCACACATTTCTTCTTTCCATTCCTTCTTAACATTTCTGCATCCATATGCGAAATAATCGCGTAATGATGCAAAAAGAATGACTTGATGTTTAAGCTTATGTGGCTTAAAAATCATGCAATATGTTAGATTGATAGAGCCGAGATAATAAGGAATATTGTGCTTAGAAATAATTTCTTTTCAATTTCTTATTGAAAAGTTGTTATTGCACAATTGATTATACAATGAATTTATGCATACACAAATAACACATATAACTGCACACGAGTGAGTATCTTTAGTTTATAAATCCGATTTCTTAATTTCATCATTATTCATTTTATCATTTTTAAAAGATTAAATGTTATGTCATGTATTACAATATATCATTAGTATAATCGTTACTTAATCGTAAAAATTCTTTATAAATCCATTTATGATCGATAGTTTACTAATTGATGTTAATAATAACTTTTTAAAATTATTACTTTTCCTATAATTAATGTAATAATGTACTGACAGGTTACGAAGGAAGAAGAGAATCGACGAAATTGAATACTTTGAATTCTCGCATGCAGTCATTGAAGAACACGGTGCGAGATTGTCCACACTTGATACCGTATGTGTCTACGGATTAATTAAAAACGTAATAGGCGGCGGATTCTCGCGGTCCGCCGGCAGATGCGGACGGTAAGATAATAAATAGCCGGAATACCTCGAGTCGAAATTGCGAATGAAGATCTAGAATGGAGATTGAAACGAAGCGAGCGCTCGCGAGACGAGAAATCGATTCGCCCTCGATATACATGCTCCGATGGCTCTACCGCATACCACTCGATGAAATATCGGAACGGCCTTTTATATGCAACGTCTTGTGGTAGTTAACCTCCGCCAGTCGGTTGGTTGTGCGCGCACTCACACGCATGTTCTTCGCAACGTGCATCGCCGTGGCGCACACACTCGCGTGCGTAAGCAGCACTGGTAACGAACAATCAGCGATGCCCGTTACAATCGTGATTTTATGTTCCAATTTGCAAACGCGACGTTAAAAGCTCTCTGAATGTCGGCAACCACCGGTACCACCGCCGCCATCGTTGTTGTCGTCGTCGTCTTCGATTGCTGATCTCGAATACCAGTCACAACGAGAGATTACGGTAGACCAGTCGAGTATAAAGTGACCACGTCGTAACGTACATCATGAAAATAATATTGAACCGCGCGTACATGTTTGAAAATTAATTTGATATCTCAAAATTGGAAATTAAATTATCGATATTACGCCTCTAAATTCTTGGTTTTGATATTAAATTAGATTGATAATAATTAATTTTGATTTGTTATTTTGATTATAATCGCAGCAATTCATCATTGTCTAATTAATTTGAGAATGTATTAATTATAGAATAATTTTAAATTATTAAATATGAAAATTAATATATCTTTTTAAATGCATTTCAGATATTTTTTCACTTATTTTGAAATTTTTTAAATAATTTCATAATTTATGCGCATAGCAATAAAAACTTACATGTATTATGTAATGTATGATAAAAAAAATATATATATATATATAAAAAAGATATAAATGATATATTCTTAAAAATTATAAAATTTTTAGAAGTTACAAAGGGTTAATTGCTGTTCTAATCACGAATAGACTATTAAGAATTTATGCTATTAAGTAAGACGAGAGTTCGCTTTCATAACGTCGAGGTTACCCGCGAATTGAAAGTCGTTCTTGTGTGATTAATGAACGATATGCTATCGATCGTTGCTGCTACGCACGAATTGGATCTGTGACGATATCGCAAAACGATCTTAAGCTCTCCGGCGAGCGAAAAGATGAGCTTTCACGACGAAAGGGAGGTACACGAAGAAGCAACGAGTAGGCACTCTATTACGGTATATAATTTACATAAACCATAAACATCAGGATCGAACAATAAACGTAAATAATTACCTATATTCTTAAACTGTCGTAATAAATTCCACATATTGTTGTTGGTTTGTTCTTCGCCTTCCTTCGTGCACTCATCGAATTCTATAAAGAATTCTTTTCTCACTCACACCTATATATGTTTTCTCAATTGCTGTATGTTTTCTCTTTTCCTTTTTATTTTTCTTTTTTATGTTTTTTTTTCTTGCTTCGATAAATTATATTTTTATGATATACGAGTGCACGTTGATTAAGAAATGAATCATCTACCGCCTAATACAGCGTTCGCGTACGATGATTCGTTATAAACGAATTTTTCCAAGCTATCGAAATAAATTATACCAAGATCAGATGTAATTTTTCGACACAAATAATTCGATAGGAAAATAGATTTTAATTTCTATTATTTTATTTATATGATCACTAAAAATTTGACATTTTTTATTAGAGATGGAATTCTTTTAAATATTATTGTGAGATACAAGATGATTAATGAACAATCCTTTATTTATTTTGTTTTAGTTATTTTAAATATAAAATATATAAAAATATATATAAAAATACGTATATATAAAAATACATGTATAAATACATATATAAATATAAATATATTTTATTTTTTTATACATAAAATTAATTTTTCAAAAAATTATATGAAGGAACGGTTTATTTTTCACAGAGTTATATATTAAAAAAAGTCTCTTTTATCTGATATTCTCGTTATGTCACGTCCATGATCTAGAACATTCTAAGTGAATGCTAGCGAGAATCTAGGAATTTGAGAAAAGCAGAAACTAGAAACACTGAGAGACTAAAATCTCATACGTGATTCATCTAGATCAAAGATTTAGACTTAACCTCCGACTGATAAAATCTCGGACTATTGTAACGTTCTGAGCAAACCAAGAGCACATAGAGAAGAGCAACAATAATTTATTTGATCATAGTAACATTTTAATTAAGTGATAATAGAAAAAATTTTATTATAAAATTTTTTGTATATAAAAGCCTCTCAAAATATATCTTTATCTTAACATAATCATGTATAAAATATGATCATGTTAAACACGTTATAATTATATAATATGTTTTTATAACATTAATTAGCAAATATAACTATTGAAACTGTTTTTTGTTACAACTGCCGGATATAAAGTCACGGAATTGTAAACTTGCTATTGAGGCAGCGGTCAGCACGTGCCTCGCTTCCGAATTGTTTCGGAAACTAATTCCTACGCGTGGAACAAGGAGTACAATCATGGTCAATACCGTCGTATCCAGAACCTTCTCGGAAATGAGATTAGTTCAGATGTTTGTTACATCCTCTACTTCGTTACTGCGACACTCGTGGAATTCACCCGGGGATTTCGCTCTGACATGGGGGAGATTTCCGATTATTTTTTCCATTGGAAAGAGTCGGACACACCACAGCGCGACGGTAGAGTTTAAATTACTATGAATTCGTTACTGTAACTTTGCACCAACAAAATTTGCACTCCTAAAATTGCTTATGAGTAATTTAAAAATTTAAAAATTATTGTGACACGTAAATGGATGACATATAAAATATTTTATGTCATATTCAGAATAATAAATATCATATTTTTATTTAGATTTAACTTTTCTCTTAAGTTTCTCAAAAGATGTTTTCAAAATGTAAAAATAATCAAGAATAATTCTTATATTGACTTTCATGCAAGTATATATATATATATATAACTAAATCTTATTTTTAGTTAAATATAGCATGTATTATGAATAAAATTTTGCAAAAAATTAAATCCAAATTTATCAATCATTAAAAGATATAGCGCAAGTTGAATACTGCATATAAGAATCATGAAGCATACAGTGTAATAAAAAATAACACTATTTTAGTACGCGCAATTAATAGCGTATGTAATATATATATATATATATATACATATATATTACATAAATATGATGAAATATTATTCTAGTTAACGAATGTTACATGCAAAATAATAAATATAGGATGAATATCATCATTGGATGAAATTTATTCATATTTCCATTCTTGCGCATGTAAAATATATGTGTCATCGTCGTAACATGTCACGCGCTATCGCGTCGTTTAATTACTGTTATGATTAACAACGAACCTGATTTTTGCTTTCGAGCCATGGACTACGCGCGATAAATCTGAAGCACGTTATGACTCGTGTTATCGCTCTTCTCGCGCGTGCATTTCGTCTTCTCGGAACTGGTTCGGCGCGACGCGGATGTAACCGACTTGACGCATCCTCCGATGGATGTAAACCAACTGCTAAACTAGTTCCGGCCGCGAGAGCCGAAGGGTCCGCGGTGTAATCAAACTCTTGAATCGGGAAATCTGCATAAACCACGAGATCTCTCCCGGTTGAAATCGTACCAATGAGAAATGCACGTCTCGTTTCCGGGTACAGAGGTGTGTAGACGACAGTTTCCGAACAATCCGATAATTACTGATGTCCGAAAGTTTGCTGTTGTAATTACGCGGGATGCCGCTGTGAAAAATCCCTGATGTAATGTCACGTCTTACTCAGCCCCGCAGTCAGTTCATCATGGGATACAAAGTTGATATTACAAGTACTAATATAATTTTCTCCACTAATGTATCTGAAAATGAAATGTTATCATAAAGATATGTTTCATAAATAACATTATATTTTTCTTAGAATTTTATCGATTTGATTTATACGAAATAATATTAATTTATTAAACAATATAAAGCCTTTTGTTTAACGATTGCGTAAAATCTATAAAATTTTTTTCTGTAAATATTATGCAATTATTTTTATGATTTTTTTACTGTACATATTTTTTTATATAAGTTAGTTTTTCCCAATACATGTGTAATTTTTTTAATCAAGTATCTTTATTCTAAATAGCCAGTTTATCCAGCCAGTTATATCCTTAATACCGCTTCAGTTTGCTATCACATCACAGTTTATAAAAATTTCTAATGTGCTTATGCTAATTCTGACGACATTGTATTTAATGTGAAAAAAATCTTCGGAATATGATACTTCAGAGCACTTTGGAGAGAGAATTTAGATGTTAAACAGTGTTATGCATCTTGTTTTATTATTTTTTAATGCATATAAACTTTTCTTTTTAATTCTCTCTCTATAATGCCTTATTTTACTTTATTTTAAGAGATTTTTTTATGCTTTAGACTATACAATATATTAAGTATGAGAAAAAGTTCGTGGCGTTTTTTTAATGCCATTTAACGGGAAAAACGCCACGAACTTTTTCCCATATCTAATAAATACATTATTTCATTTAATTTATTCAATCAGTATTTTATACTGCCAATTTATCTAGATTCAATTAAATTAAAATATTCATCTCTTTTACTGCAACACAAATAGATTTTTTAATAGTTCGTCCCTAAGTAGTTTACTACGAATGTTATCAGCGTATTCCTGTCACATCATTATTCGAAAAAAAGATCCAAGCCACGGCAGCCCTGATTATTCGCACGAGTTATCTGCGGTATCTAGGTATGCTCGGCCATTAATCGATTAATCAATTAAGCGATCGATTAATTATCGAGAGTGAACGTGCCAGTGTGGAGGGATAGAGGACGTAAAGACACCGGTAATTAAATCGTCGCATCGGATCCAATCGTACGCGCTTGAGAGACGAGAGAGCCGAAGAGCAACGTCCACAAATGATTTTGTCGTAACGACATGGGATATCCTGGACCGGCTAATTAAGTCTTAGTCGTATTCGTGTGTTCCTTTTGCTCGTTGACGATCGTTCCGTGAAGCAACCGCTCGGGACGCTATCATCTTCAAGGTTGATTCACACGGGGCGATTGCCAGGTTTACAAAACATTATTAAAAAATCATAAATCTTATCGTGGCTTCATTGAGGCACCGCACGCGTCTCGTCTTATTTATGCTCCACCGCAATCCCTTCTTTTACATTAACCCCCGGTACGATTCCTGGCCTCTTTTCTTTTAGAATTTGCTGAAATACTTTGTGGAAAACCCGATGCCTTATTATTGATTATACTATGGTAAGGAAAATTCTGTAATTAAAAGAGAGGAGACGAGTGTATGAGAAACACAAATTGATACTCTAGCAATAAGCGCGATAATTGAGCGCGTCAAACATATGTATTGATTTATTAGCGAAATGTCGCTTTCATCATCTTCTACATATAATGCTGCAATAAGGTAAGAAACAAGTAATTTCTCGAGTACTTATCGATCGCGAATGGCGTCTTCGCGCGCGATTAAATTCATAATAGACTTTTATTTCTGATTAGAAAATTTTTCTTTACTGTTTAAGAGCTCTATTACCATATTTCTATTTTAATTAATGGTGAATCTTTCTTGGAAGAGTTCTCGGTAAACGATAGTTGCTTATTTTTTTTTCTACGCATCACTGAGAACCACTGCGTCAGCCAAGTAAGACGATGAAGGGAGAATTAGCGATCGTCCTCGTCGACGCAGTCTGGCGTCTCGTATGCAGCGGCGTCGGCTATCGCGATAAGTGTGGCGCGGGCGATAGCGCAAAAGCGCGTCGAAAAATCCATGTGTGTACACGGGGGCCGTGTATGAGCGGGCGTGGGAACCGCAAATAGGGGTCTTATCGCGTCGACATAAGAATGATAACGATTTTTTGCTGCTGGCAGTTCCCGAAGGGAATCGCGCGAAACATCTAGTCGACGGTTTGCGGGTCGTGTTGGAATTTTGTGTTCCCCCTCTCTCGTTAGATTATAAGAACGATGTAGTATGCCTACGGTGAAGCTTTCGTAACCGGCGGCGGAGATCTATCGCACCGTAAATCGACAACGCGACGTCGTTGTTACCGTTTTTTTTTCCGCCGATACCGTCGTTATTTGCTGATTTCGGCGCGCGATACTTCGAACAGAGAGGAGTTCATGCATGAAGAACGTTGTCCTGTTCCTTTCACCGCGTGCTCCTACCCCCTTCATGGGAAAGTACACAAATTCGAAAGTATAATGCGACTGGATATACTGGCCGCGCGATTACGCGTGTATACGTGCTTTTCATCGATGGGATCGAGATCCCATTTCCGTGGAACCTACTCGATACTTCATCTCAAAATAACATTGCCTTAGAACTTTAATCCGGGAGTTGTCATCCCTATTCTTTTTCACATTAACGATCGCCTGTTTTTATCCCACAATTAAAATCGCTATTATATATATCACATATATATCATATATATCACGACAAAATATAGATTGAATGATTCAGCAAAGCTATAGCTTGCTGAACGAATTCAACATCTATTAAGAAGATTTGATTCAAAAGAAATTATGTCTGTAAGCAATTATCAGTATGTTAATTTATTTGTTAATTATTTATTTGTTATACTGAAAATTGCTAATGTAACAAGTTTTCTTCGTTTCAGCATCAAAAATTCTTTGTTACAAATTTTGATTTATATTGGATTGATTTTCATAGAAAATTATCTTTGCTGTATATAATAAATTTAATAAATTTGCTGTGCTATTACAACAAATATAATTATGAGTAATCGCTAATTTTATTCTACATTTTTGCTAATTCAACAGAAAATTGATTGTCCGTATATTCCTGTAGATTTGCTGAATCAGTGAAATGTTTAGTTGTTTTAACAAATCCTTTTTTTCGTGTAATAATGTATTGCATATGATTGTTTTCCGATTTATTATTTGAGAACATTACGAATTTGTATTTAATCACAATTTTCTGAAAAAAGTATAATAAGTAAAAAACAAACAAATATTAAACGGAATAATCACATTATTACTATGATAGTATTTTAAAAAATAAAGATTTTACTTAATATAACTTTGTTTTTATTACGATAGAATGGCATATTTAAAAGTTTACTAAGGATAGTTATTAAAAAAGAAAGAAAAAAATATATTAAATAATATCCATATAAAATGTTATAACAATTTACATTTTCTTGCTCGCGGAGTATAAAAACATCTCAGGTGACTATTCCCTAATTAAGGATGAAAATCAAATATCGTAAAGATTTCTATCTAGAGAAATCTTAATCCAATCTTAATCCATGGTGTCTCAAAATTCATTGATTAATTTTTTCAGCGATTAAATCTTCTGTTCTTAACACGCTTCAATGCATTCTAAAAGTAGAAATAAGTAGAGAATATTTATTAGTATTAGTGTGTACGGGTTACCGTTATATATTTTCTGAAACTCCGCTAATAGACACTGCGTGCCTCGCTATCGTAATTATCGGGTTGCCGCATATATGAATCGTCGATTTTAGTTCGCACACACCCATCCTTGTCAAACCCTGTAATTTCACCGGAATTAATCGCGCAATCTTCTCAGATCTTTAATAGAAGCAATCACGTACATTTATATGTATACGAACGGTAGTCCTTGTAGCCAGTTCTTAACTTGTGTACGAGAGTCTAGCGTGTGCATTGGGAATCAGCCGCGTTTTCTCGATGCATTCGGCACATCCGTGCAGCGGCGCACTGCGACCCGACAGAACGCTCTGTAATTTACAAAAAAGCGCGAAAACGGGCTCCACCATCTGGCGTCTGCGACTTGACTCGCGTCCCTGAGAGCGCAACCACTTTCGGTCGCCTCCTCGGAGCCATGAAACGGTCGTAAAGAGAAGACTCGCTTGCCTCGAGGCCGCGGGGCTTGTGATGAATTTCTCGCGAAATGCCTGACATTAAGCTACGACGAAGTTCAGCGCCCAGGGCGCGTGCCGTGTGGCACGTATATTTGTAATTCTAATGGAGAGAACGCGCTCATGTGGCGGAGCCTGTTCGACCTTCTCTCTCTCTCTCTCTCTCTCTCTCTCTCTCTCTCTCTCTTTGCTTTTTCTTCAGTATGTAATAGTCGAGCAGGAATTTGGGGCCCAGGGCTGCGGTCCTCCTGGAAAAGGTGGGCCCTCCGAGATAGGCGCGGTGTTCTCCAAGATCGTCCATGACGTACACACCCACCCTTTAGCCCAGGATCCGTTTTTAAAGCGAGGGTCTGAAGCCGCTCATCAGCTGCATTGGATCTATGTCGGCGAGTCAATCCACGCTGTGGTCTACATCGTGTAACGCAACATTATACGCATCATGTCGCACGTATCATAAATATTACGCGGGATTACGCGTTATAATAATGCGTGAGTTAGTAGTATGTTGGCTGGCTTACGGCGTGTCAATTATTATTGTGATTAGGACAAGAGATCGGAGTAACTATGTACTTTGTCATGGAAGTGTAAAGAACGTCCTGAAAGAAAATATCTTCCAGCCGCTATATTGAGATTTCTATGAGGAAAAGTAATAGATTAAAATCAATCATTATTGTAATTAAGATAAGAGAGTAACTGCGTACTTTGTCATAGAAGTGTAAAGAATGTCCCTAATCATTGCACTGACAAGGAACCATCTCGGTTTGTACAATAAGTGAAAAATCCTTGATATCCTTGATATCAATAAGTTGACAGCATAAGATGTAAATTAAG
>Ga0157364_1003614_pt1 | contig 15062 bp, 9 predicted proteins | sample AttsexASBM2_FD_111476 | JGI IMG/M metagenome (GOLD analysis project Ga0157364, IMG submission 111476) | Fungus gardens microbial communities from leaf cutter ant in Ribeirão Preto, State of São Paulo, Brazil - Atta sexdens ASBM2 | ecosystem: Host-associated > Fungi > Mycelium > Unclassified ... | reverse complement strand
GTGTGTGTGTGTGTGTGTGCGCGCGCGCGTGTGTGTGTGTGTGTGTGTGTGTGTGTGTGTGTGTGTGTGTGTGTGTGTGTGTGTGTGTGTGTGTGTGTGTGTGTGTGTGTGTGTGTGTGTACATATTTGTGTATAAAGTTTATGCAAAATCGAGAAGCTTTTACCCCGAGAAAAAGGATTCAGCCTGGTAAAATAGATGTCTGCAGTATCAACGTAAGGATCCTACTGGGTCACATTTTCATCAAGATGAAGCGAGGGGTGGATGCAGCAGACCATTGTTTTTCGACACACTTTCTCTCACCCTCGCCCTCGCAAAGACAATGCGAGCCCGCTCCTTAACTCTTCCGTCCCCTCGGCGACGTTCCCCCCTCTCCAACTTCCTCATTAAGTAAATCACCATCGTCGCGGCTCGTTCCCGGAGCCAAAGTGAAAATTCCCCCATGGACCAGGCGAGATGAGAGCCACCCCCGGCTGCTATCGAAGGGACGCCCTCAGCTCTTTGTGCAGCCGGAAATCCGAGCTTGAGAGATTAAAACATTGAGATACGCGAGAGTGACATCTTTTTTGTTGTACGCGCGCATGCGAGCAGGCGCAACTCGGTTAGGTTTGCGTCTATTCCCTGATGTCCTTTGAGTCGCAAAATACGCCGGAACACAGTTGTTGGTGTTCTGACAAGACACAATGGTGCAAGGTATTGCAAATCGATGATGTAATTCGAGATAGCGGAGAAATTACGCACACTTTCGTGAGCGCACGAAAATCTAGCTGTAAGATCGAATGAATATCTCTATGTGAGATGAAGATTACGTCGGGACACGAAGGGATTTGCACGTTCACGCCATGCATTATTAAGCATTTAACTCTTGTCGTATAACGCGCTCGTGGACGCAAAAGATTATATTATATTTGTATTTGAATATAAACCAAGTAAACATTCATGAAAATATAGAGGCAAGGTATTATTCGAAGAATTAATTCATAAGAAATGCGTAAATAGTGAAAGGTCCTATTTCTCCCCAAGTTGGCACCAACTAGCACGGATCAATTTATTCCTTGACTTGTAGCTCTTTGAGAATGTCCTTTTTCCCCGGTCGGTTTCTCCTCGTAGTGTACGAGATGCCGCGATAGCGTGCGTTTAAAGACTAATGTCATATACGTTTTATTTAACATACATTTACATTCTTAAAATTTTTCATTTTTGCTTGATATAGATTTAGATATAGATATACATATATAGATATAGATATAGATATTTAAATTATTACATCGATTGTTAAATTTCCAGGTGAATCTGTTTATCGGCATATTTCGGTCTTTAAACCCTCTCAACCTTCATAGGAGGCCTCCATAAGAGCCGCGCGAGCCGGAGACGCGTAGGGTCGTACAGGTACGTGTGTGATTTTATGTGCAACGTTTACGCGCGCGTGTAGGGCCGAGAGGGTTGACTGGCTCCCCGGTCGATCAATAGCACCCCCACGTTTGCGTCCCTGGGTGAATGCATGCGATAGGCACCCCATTGCTATGCCACCCCGAAAGCCACTTTATATTTTAGTGGGAATGTTCTACAACCCTTCGGAAGACACTCTTGAATCGCGACGCGAGGTCACGCTGCGCTGATGCGAGCGAGCGAGCGAGGAAACGCGCGCGTTCACGCATTTCCCCGCGCGGCCGCGGATCCGTCAAGGTCACCCTCGCCGTATTTAATTCCACTAATTAACGTGAATGCGTTTCTGCGAGCGTTCGATGACTCAGTGGAACCTGAAGAACCGCTCGATAGTCGCGATGCAACGTATCAGGCTTGTTTTATCGTGCTGGGTTCATGGCAACAAGATCGAAGATTATACATGATTAGCCGAAAAAGGCTGTATACGAGGCGAAACGGGTTCTCTCGCTCTTTGCGTAATCCGCGTTTGATTTCCTCGTAATGGAAATTCAATCTTAATTAGCGTTCGTGTCTGATGCTTTGAAAATTCGATGGCTTTGGCAATTGAAATTGCGTAAAATGCATAGTAAGAGCGAAGAGAGACACGGTGATAAGATATCAAATAAAGGTTCATCATCGTTGAAGCCTTGTACCTTACTATTATTATTTGGTATATCTATATTACATGAATCTCTAGTAGTAAACCGTATGCATATACATATACGTGTGAGATGCGATAAACACGTCTGATACAGATAATTGATAAAATTCTTGGAGAAGATATTTAGAACTCTTATATTGATTTAACTGCATCGATTGTCGACGCGATCGCGAAGAGGTTGCATCTCGCTATGTGCAGGCAGGCTTACCCCCTTTAAATGACTTAGCAGACAATTTGCCCATTAACTCGGGCAACCTCTACCCGTAATGGAAGCCATTGTTCGACCTATCTTGTCAGTAATACACGCCGTGGCAACGTATGCGTTTACGTCGCGTGCATGTATTACAGGTAGCTGCCGTATGCACGCGTCGGGGACGTCGAGACGCTCGTGATATCGGGTAGACCATATTGTGCGTCAAGATGAGATCGTTCTATTAGGATTACATTAATTAATCTAATATATTACGCCTGATAGTCTCTTAGAAACTTCCTCCGGCGTATCCCCCCGCAACCTGCGTTTTGCCTTCTCTGACTTTTTGGTTAATTAAAATTGAATCTCGTCATATACAGATTATTTATTACGGTGCAATTACGGTGTGTAAGAACATTGATTTAATGAAAAAACATTTTTTTGATAAAACGAACGTTAAATTTGTTAAATTGCTTGAAAAATTGCTACAAGTTATCTTTCATTACGTTGACAATGTTAAAAAAGAAATATAATGAAATTTTTTTTCAGTGTCTTCTAATCTTGAATACAAGTACTTTCTATAGAAGGTTTTTTTTCAAATTGTGTAAAATCTTGCTATAGATATCTCTTTCTTTAAAAATACCTGAATCAATACTGTTCTTTTAATGGACATTCGTTTATTGTTACTTATACACTAGTAGGACTAAGATGCCATCACTGGCACGGCGCGACGTGAAAACGTCCTGTCGCGATTAGGATAGCAATTGCAACAGGAGGTGGCACAGGACTAACAATGAGATAGCTGATAGCGCTGTAGAAACTGAAACGGGAGGGCGAAAGAGAAGACAAGAGATAGCACGGAAAGAGAAGGAAAAGGCGAAACTAAGAAATGGAGAATGTGCGCTGTTCTTAAATTGTCGCAGAATAAATTAAAAAGGATTTTCAAAGAGATTTAAGATACATTGTAACTTGCTTCCTCTCAATTATAAAAAAACATTGCAAAATTGACGTTTTTTATTTAATTAATTTTAACGTGTTATTGAATTAATGATAGCGATATATATTCCACTAACAACCAGAAGATTCCTTTTTTTAGCTTTCAAAGGAATTGTTTTCATCTAGTTGATTTAAGACTTGAGATCACTCGAACATATATACATATACGGAAACAATTTCTTTGTGCCCAAGAGGCTCGGACAAAGCAGTTTAAGAATTTAATTGGATATACTAGAGGAAAACTGTGCGAGACTTCGATTTTCGATCATGCTGACCGAAACGTCTAAGAAGAAAAGAGTCACCGGGAAGTTTGCGAATCAAGATTCTTCGCACAGCGTTTATTGGATCGTGACAAGAGAGGAGAGAGAGAGAGAAAGAGAGAGAGAGGGGGGGGAGGGGAAGGTCTAGGGAAAGGAGATCGAGGCAGAGGGCACTGGCACTCTATAAGAGGAGGAGCTCTCATTAAAAGTCGAGTATTAATATTTTAACGGATGCTCGTCACTTAAACTTTGTTGCGGTGCCCAACCAAGCTTTCGTCTCTCAGAAAATACCTTCGCAGATACTGGTTTGAACTTTGTCTCTCACGATCATTTCTAAGCTTTACAGGTACTAAACTAAAACATAACAAAAAAGAAGAGTCATTTTCTCGACAAAACTATTTTTATTGACGAGACAGTTTTGCTCCTTTTTATCGATCTATATCACCGTACAAGAAACGACGAGAGATTATATTCGATAAAATTGAAAATTAAATTTACAAAGCGACGCGAAAACGTCGTTGGCTAGAAATGCCTAATATTTTACAGATTCTTCCTAGTCATCGGCCGTTGCATTTCGACTGCTGTTTCGCTCAAAAAGCACTCGTATCAGTCGCAATGTTCTTTTACATACATAGGATCATACACATATACATATAGAGATATTTCATTTGAGTAATGAAAAAGTTTCGACGAACACGGACGTTGCACATGACAGAGTTAATTGCTTGGATACCCGTTCCTCTTCTCGCGAAAGCGGCTTGCGCTTGTTCAACGTCCAGTTTCGAATAACAGACCGCCATTCTTGTGGCGGTTGAGCGCCCCTGCACCCTCTCCATATTACATCCGGGATTAATATTAAATTTCACACGATGATTGCAATTTCATTACCCTCCCACCAACGGCTTGCCAGCTTCTTCTACTGTCGTCGTTCGTGCAGCCGTGTAATAAATTGCCCTCTTGCAAAAATCGCGATTCAAATTGCCGTACCTGAACCGGCCGATGGAACCCGCAGGTGTCTATTGTTGCCGACAGGATAGTTCCGCCCGATAAGGATCTAAATGCAATATCGAAATAACGAGATGACATAATCAAAGTGACGCAATCTATTTGAAAGCTTTTGACACACGAGAAAGCGAGGAGATTTTAAAAGTCTACATATACACACTTTTGTGTAAAATATTTTATAATTGAATAACATATCGTAAAAAGAAATACATAATAATATTAATTCGAGTAATCATTCCTACATGTTATATAAAGGATCAATCGTAATTTAAATTGTTATGCATTCCATCCTCGCTAATTTATCATATGTTTAAAGTTTCGATGTAATATGTATACACGTTGGAGATCGTAACTGCGGGAAAAATGCTTTGATATATATCGCTAGTTATGATATTCCATTAGTATTTCACCCTCGTGCTTGATTCGACGCATCACATTTTTTTTATTTTAACTGTTTATCGCAAAATATCGAGGAATCCAGGGGAAGCATTTCGCGCGTAATATAAACGAAATTAGCGCTCGTCGAAATTAAATGGGCCTTTAATTAAATATTTACGTACGTTCTTTCACACAAACCACTACGTATCTTCTGTTTTTTAGCAAATATCGACTAATAAAGAGTACATAATTCCTCTAGCTCAATAAAAAATTTTATTTTCACGTGCAGATATTTATTGAGCAAACACGTAAATACATTCTTCGCATTTTTTAATAACAAAAATATTTTTTTTATAAACTAGATAGATACACCGTACAGAAAATTAAATGACGTTTGAATTGCATTTTTACGCTTGTCGTAATTCATATAATAATTTTTAAGCTACAAACGTAAAAATATATTTTTTTTTTAAATTTAAAGTTACAAATATTTTATTGGCATTCTTTGAGATACTTACTCCAACTCACAGGATCCAGATGATTCGAGCGGCACTGTCGAGTGATCCTGCTCTCGTCTCTCACTCGTGAGTTGCTGTTTTGCCATTTAACGAGTACGACGGCAAATAAATTAATAATTTAATTCTAATTAATAATTTATATCTAATCGAATAATCAAGGCTTTTTAACTTTTATTTCCTCGGCCCTTTTAATATTATATGTCTTTGAAATTTGTAATGGAGATAATTAATCTAAAATACATAAGGTATCTTATATTATTTATTATTTGTTAAATTATTCTTTTTATTAACATTTTTTTATTAATTTCAATATTTATCATACTCATTTTGTAATATTTACAATCACAATAATTAAGGAGATTTATTGGTTAGATATTTTCAATAGTCTTATGTAATTAAACTATTTGGAAAGTGTTTTCACGATTAAAATACTAGACAGCCGGATATCACGCTTCGTTTTTCAGATCAACATTTTCAAATTTTCTTTGATGACAAAGTATTTACGCACACATCTCTCCTTTTGCAAAAAAAAAAACACTCGTTCAATTAACAAACTAGACCGAAGGAGTTTAATATCGAAATTTGATCGAGGATCAAGCACCTCGTGGTCGCGCGACACTTTCACGTGACTCCACGCTGCTTGTTCGTGACTGACATGAGGAAAACACGTTTCAGAAGGATTTGAAATAAATTTGATCGTAATAGCGCGCGCGATTTCAGGGCCGAGGAAGATTTGCCTGACAATTATCAGTATTATTAGATCGAGGAAGCAAAACGTGGTCGGCGCGTGCTGACGGAATTCGCGCCTGCTGCGGACGACCGTGCGGTCGGAGAGCCGCGAATCGACTGCGAGGAGCCGCGGTAGGTCAGCGAGGCGCCATCTAGCGAGAATCACTTGCAGACTGAAGGCTTTTTAGACATTGGGTTGAAGTGGTGGAGTAGGGACGATAAGTCGCTGGAATATTCGAATCAGATGCTGAAGTTTCGAATCGTTCTTCGCGAATAAGCCGATAATGAAAAAGTTACTTAAAGAATTATAGATACATGGATAAAACAAATGAATGAAACAAGATAATGCTAGTCCTTTGAGAGATTAGTGGTTACCAATAAACATTATAGGTACATTGATCACTAATCTATCAAAAATTCAAAATTATTTTGAATTTTCAAGACCTCTTCAAGACCTACATCGAGTTTACATCGAGAAATTAAATTTAATTTGACGCGAGATACGTCTTACAAGGCCATGTTCGCTTGCATATAAAATCTTTAAAAAACAGATTTGCCGCGTAATAATGGCAGTCAATGATTCAGCGAGATCAGTTATCATTGACTCGCAACTTCATCGAGAACTTTCAAAGAATCTTTGTCAGTTACAAGGACGACACATGTCATCGCGTCTGATTCGTCAAGGCAGGCGGCGGGAAGAGACGATAAGTGACGTCATAGAGATGCATTAATAGATTCCATCGTGGGTGCAGGAGTAGCAAGGAGGTGGAAGGGACGCGGGGGTGGATGGGACACGAGGCCAAGCAGGTGAACGAGGTCGCCAATCGCGGCCAACATCGCGGATGGTGTTCCGTCTCGCTCCTCCCTGCTTTGCCTCGTGGAGGTGTGGTTTGCACCTGCGCTTGCGCCAATCGCCCCGCCTCTCCGCACCTGCGGCTTTTCCTCGCTTCCGCGTATTCTTTCCGCGACAAGACATGCGGGAAATGAGCTAAGGAGACCCCACAAATGAACTTTGGAGAATGGAACGTATCAGGCCAAGTCAGCTCCCCAGTCGAAATTTTTCGATTTATTCACTGGTAGAATCTCACTTGTAAGATATTTTAAGCATCTATAAAATTGGTTTTAAAGAAATCCACAAGTTTAGAAAAAACAAGTAATAATGAAAAATAGATCCTTCGATTTGAAATCAGTTTGTGCTTGGACGGTTTAACTTAAAATAGATTCAATTAACTTGTTTAGAACTTACTTAATCCAATAATCTAAGGCTAAACTTTTCAGTTCATTTTAATTTGTTAACTGAGTTTCCCACTAATTTGTTAAAATATTATAGTAATTAAAAACTAGATTAATTATCATCGCGTTCAAATACTGATGGCAAATGGATTCTGGTAGACCATATAGCATAAATTGTTTTATGAATAAAGTATAATGCTTATGTATTCATAAAATTTTTAGTCTACTTTATCTCATTACTCATATATGATGTCATTCGACGACAAGCTACATTAGAAAGATTGGCACAACAGGGAGAATTAATTAACCAGGAAGCCGCATATGGCACTTTGATGTTCGACGGGCTTCCGGCGAGCCCATGTAAGGTCCAAGATAATCGACTTTCCTCGTTTGAGTTGTACCTAACTTCACAATAGTGGATTATCTATACAATCTCCTTCAGAAGTCCGTTTCTATATTGTTATTTACAATCGTGTCTATTTTTAGTCCATTTTTAAGCTAATGATATGTCACAGAATACGAGAAATCAACATTAACAATCGTCGTCAGATAAGAATCTCCCCTTATTTTTTAAGAAATCGATTTTTTTACTGATTTTTTACTGATACTTGCAATCGCATGAAATAACGTCGTGTGTACGTTAAGTATTCGATTGAAACGATTACGTCTGATATGTTCGACAAGTATATATGGCTCTATCTTTTCTATTTATTTTATTAATTTCCATGCTGAAACGTGTACAAGAAGGCAGATGCAAAAGCGAGTGGAAAGGAAAAAGAGAGGTAGTATCGTTTAATGACACGTAACATTATATTGAAGATCTAATCTTTTACTTTTATCCACGGACACCTTTGCATGCAAAGGCTGTTCGCGTGAAATGGATAATAGTGATCGTTGCTACAAGGAACAGCATTAAGATATATTCGTTTTTACTGGAAATAAATTCACTCGCGAATACGATAAATGCAGATGAGGATCAGAAAAAGTGGCGACGGAAGTAGCGCACGAAAAGTTGAACTCTTTTAAGCTCTCCGGAATGTGTACGGGAGATCGGTCGGCTCTCAAGGTAAACCGGCAAAAAGCGGCAGTGAAATCCTGAGCGGGGATTAAAATTCGCGCCGTTGCGGGACCATTGATGTCGAGCGCGAAGAAAGTCGGACGGCGTTAAAGCACCGAAAATCGCGGAAAGCGATTCCGGAATGTCCACGTGACTAGATGAGAAAAGGATGGAGAGGAGCACGATCGGGGCACACCGTGTCGTCCTGAAGTCGCCGAGGGAAAGAACAATGGTGGATATATAACGAGCAGAGGCGAAATAATACGCGGAAAACTCTCCCCGGCGGAAATCCGGCTTTCCTCCGGGGGACGAAATAATTACCCCGTGCAAATATTCGTAGGCGCGCTTACGGAGGTATCCCTCGTCTCCGTTCCCTCTTTCTAGCAACCCTCCTTTTCCTAAACCCCCACCTCCCCCTTCCCTCTCCCCATCCTCCTCCTCTTTACTTCTAGCAAACTGGCTTGGTCAAGATTTACATAAGAATAACCTGGAACAACAATCCCTCGAACAATTACCTCCGTATTTAGCTGGCCATCGTTCCCCTTCGCGCGACACGCGGACGGTGTATTATTCTAATAAGCCGAGCCGTGCCGTTGAACAATGATCCAGCACGTGGAATAGGGGATAGGAAGCGAAGTTATTTTTCGAGTTAGCGCTTACTGCAGTCGCTGCTTCTCTTAAGCCATACCTATCCGTTCTTCGGGATGTTACTTTCAAATGAGAGAATGATAAATAGTCTCACGTACAAATATTTTTAAATGATCTATGACAGTCTTTTTGTTGAAAGCAACATGATTTCCAAAACGGAATTATTGAAGCGGCCGGTCGATAGAATGCTGAACATTTTTTAACACGTTAATACGTGTATACATAATTATTGTTAACAATTAATCACACATTCACACTTATATACAATTGTATAATGCTAATAATTCCAAGAAAAAAAAAACTACGATTAATTTAAGGTTCATTCCTTCATTTGCCGATAAAGAAAATACGATTTTTTTTCAACAATCATTAATTATCTTATCGTGACATCTGATGGGCGGTAAGACGCGTTTCCGCGAGGCCGCATTTACGCGTCGAATAAATTAATTGCGATTCCCTTTGGACGTGTCGCCGCCGTGAAACGCGCGACGTCAACATTCGGGAGGCAGTATTTCGGTGCGGCGCACGCGAAATATGCACCGAATAAAGAAAAATTGAGCGGGATATATCGCAAAAAACGCCAGAGGGTCTCACTTTGATGAGCGTGTGGCGCGACGCGACGCGGCGCATTGCGCGTCGTCGCCGAAGGCTGGGTGATGCAAGCAAACTCGCGCGGTGTTATATTTCAAGCACGTTTGTACCGACTTTGATTATCCGCGATTCGACCGGCCGTCAGTAACGCGTGGCCTAACGAACGATCTGTCTGATGCGATTGATCGGGTTATCGAATCATTTTCCGTATTCCTCTGCGCGCGCTATTTTTCGCACGCCATAAAGCTGCCCAACTTTGGGAACCAACATTGACCCTTCCGAATTGTCATGTTCATTAAACTTATATCAATTCGATTGCAAGACAATATTTTTATTTATGCAAAAGACGAATATTGAATGTTGTTTTATGATCTCGTCACACATTGGATTCGCGATGTCTTAGTTTACAATTTGATACATTTATATATTTCTATATTTTAAGTTTTATTTATTTAAGTTCAAAATACATAATAAAAAAACTCGCAATCCATTTGGACAAACAAGTTTACCGTTATTTTACTTTGAGTTTCATTATCGAGAAAACGTCTTGACATTTTATCCGATTAATCAAAATTCTTTAAAAATAGAGAGCGAAATTCGCATTGACGTGTTAAATCACGATAAATCACACGAAAAAGTTTTGTTTCCATTCCGCGAGTTCCAAATATACCGGTTTCATTTGCATCTCCCTATACGGTTATATTTTCTGTGTCAACCATATAGATTTCCCAATTTGGCGGAAATCTGCATCGGGCACATCTATTATATCTATATCAAAACCCTCAAGTGCCGTGCTCTGTATCTACGAATAATTAGTACAGCACTGTTGAAGTTGGATTACGTCGATTAATTACGAAGCACAAAAGTCATTTTCCGCTTTGTGCTAATTATTCCACTCGCATTTATCTCGCTATACATTATTTCGTTACGCAAAATGTTTGACATAATTATCGTATCTTCTTGCAGCAACAGATATTTCAAAAATGATTCTACCTTAACAGAAATTCGGTACGTTCAAACGTAGCATATTGAAAAAGAAAAAAACAAGGAAGAAGCATTAATATTATAATGCTTATACGTAGAGTTTCGCGGATATCTTGCAGAATCTGAAAAGTGTTCCTATTCCGTTCATGGTGCATTAAGCGTTCTCCAAATCTCGGCAAATCTCAAAGCGAGAATTAAGCCGATAGTCTCTGTCGGCTCTTCTTTCGCGGAACGGCGGAACAATAGAGTCTACCTGTGTTATGTCCGAGCTCTCAGCTACGGGAATTAAAACCAAGTAAAATCCTCCCTCTGCTTTTTGTTCCTACTTACGTTCTCTTCGTGTTCGCCCATACGCACGTATTTATTCACGGTAATCGTACGCCGCTAATCATATGCTTTTGTTTAACGGCACGTTTTTCAGTGTCCCAAACGAATCATCTCGGTAGCAGTGGTAATCATTTGCTAAAAAACAAAAAAAAAACGATCGCGTTGCAAGTCGATAAAATATAAGAATATACAGTCAATCCACGCGAAACACGAAGGTACCACGAACCTGCACATACACGCACCAATCTAGCCGATATGAATCGAGATCAAAACAACTCGACGGTGTCGTCGGGGGAACATTTTTGTAGTTAAATAACTGAACCGTTCTACCTTCCGCTTTACCCCGGGAATGTTCCGCTTATACACGAGAAGAAAGAGGATAAGAGAGAAAAAGCGAGTGAGACAAAAAAAGGGTCCGTGAGTATAGATTCGACGTGCACGCGAGCGAGTTTTTTAATCTTTCAATGGGCCTCCTATGCTCTGGAAAGCTCCGCTCTTCCTATCCACCCCGCCATCAGCCCTAGCCACTCGATTCTGCAAACCCCTCTCAAACCTTCATCCCACTTCAACCCTACCACCCGCTGCCCGCTCGACTGCCTGTCTCTCGATATATTTACATATTTTCGTGATATTTCGCGACGTTAATCCCTGAGCCTTCCTATCCCACCCCTTCCCCTTTCCCACCCCCTTTGCTCCAGCGAGCGCGAATTAAATGTGAAAACTCGCCTCCAGCTATTCTCTCTCTCTCTCTCTCTCTCTTCCTCCCTCCCTCCCTCCCTCCCGCGTTCCCTCCAACGAAGCTTTATTGTCAAATTCGCGCTCGGCTACGGCTTCCTCTCACTCACTCGGCGATTTTCTCTCGATGTTTTTTTTTTCGTCGTCAGTGCTCGGTTGTCGTTGTTATTGTGTCGTTGCGTCGAGTCGTTCTGCTTTTTTCGAGTTGGCGAGATCAACGCGCAACGCAAGGAGGATACTTGATCGAACAATTCGCCAACGCGGATTCTTCTTATCTGTAACAACTAACGGCGACTCGATCGAGTGTTATGTTCGGTCGTTGAAATTTTTAGGAAACGCAAACGCGAGGCGAGAGGACCCCGAAGGGATTCAAAGGCGCGGAAATTGTGTCAGCCGTTATGAAATATGCAGGCGTACGGCGCTGCTTGGCTGATCCGTCGTTTTGCCTTCCTTCGTATAGGTGAAAGCAACGGGGGGGCTGATACCGCAAGCCGAAGAACATCTTCATAGCCGGAACTCACGTCAGATTCCTTACATGAAGCATGAGCTCCCACTGGGACTGGCTGAGGTACCAAACACAAGTATATGAGATACGCATAGCCTACAAGGAAGCTCAAAAATAAACTCGCGAGAATATATATTTTAATGTGTTGACGTTGGTACGTACAAACGCTAAAGTAACAATACGTCTTGTCTTCATTTGAAATGCCATTTGTGATTTATTACATCCCCGATTATTAAAATACCGAACGATAATATTGCAAATCTATCTTGACGACGGTCAATCGCAATGGGACAGCTACTAATTTTTCGAAATGTCCGAGAGCCATTGGACCAAAGTCGGTAATCCGTCGAGCGATCCGTCCAGCTCTCTACTCGAGAGAATCTGATACGGGGAGGATTTCAAGGGGCGCGAGCGGTCAAAGAGCGATTTTGAAGGGTTTGCTGCGGAAGATCCAGTCGGGACGCAATCCCGCAAACACGAGAGCGAAATCGATTCTCTCGAAGCGTACAACCCGTGGAAGGCCCCCCTCTCTCAACATGCTCGATTTACGAGCGATTCAACGACACCGGGGAGACGGACGAGCAGAACAACGAGATAAGATTAGACATGGCACGAAAGCCATCCTACTTCCCGATGAATTTCACTCTCGCTGAGTGAACCGTACCAAATGTCCAGTGCAACTTCCGGCTCAATTACATTGAGCATTTTGAAATTATTGTTACAAAAATTTGAATTTTGCGAACATTTTTTTAGTACGCGAAACGACATTCTTTAGTGACTTTAGTATATATAAATATCTAAACGAATCTTATAAGATGTTTTCCAACAAGAGACAAATGACACAGTGCAATTATCCTTGTCGTTTGCCATTATTGCCAAGATGAAATGATCACTGTGTTACACTCTATCTCTTGCTAGAAAGTATCATTAACCTTTATAAGACAAAAAAAAGTCACTATTGTGACACTGAAACAGTATCACATTCTAAAATAATGAAAAGAAAAAACAATGAATTTAAAAAATAGACTTTCATTCTCTAAAGGTTAAAATATATCTATCAACTCATACGATGAAGACATCAAAGTTGTTGGATTCTTTCTTTTCACTCTCGAAACAATGAACCCTTAACAGAGCAAATCATCGAATTGCATTGCAGATTGCATGATTAAATTGTTGGAGAGTGTGTCGTTCTATCTACATGCCGATGCCGGTGGTTAATCGTGCGCTTTATGGAGACGGTCGCGAGGGGCCGATCGTCGCGAAGGAAACCGCTTCCTCTTTAGCGTCGCCCGCGATACGATCTCGGCGCACCGCACTCACGAGGATCTAATACGGTCGGAGTCCCTAATCTGATCCCGGAGAATGCCGGGAACGAAACCGTTCGCAGTTATTACGCGCGACTACGTCCTCGATAGGGGATATACACCCACACGCGCATCGCCGTTATGGATACAAACACGGATGATAATTGGAGAAAGATCGGGATCGTCCCTCCGGGCGCCAGTTGCACTTGGGAGGGTGAAGTGAAGAGGAGAAGGGCGTGAAGGAAGGACGCTTATTCCGTAAGCGCAATTTCTCACACGAGCTCGAGCTGAGCCTCTATTCTGTTACGCACACAAACATACGTCTACATCGATTGCCGACGATTCTCTCTTCATCCCTCTCTATCTCTCCCAGCTATCTCTCTACGAAGATGCATCTCGCATGATTGGCTGTTCGCACCACGAATGATTGTCAGTCTACGGGAATGCGGCTACGATTTATGATCAAGCGACAGCGAACGAATGATTTAGGCTCCGTACGATTGATTTTCAGGAAATATTCGTTAGAGCAGCCTTTCTCGCATCGTAGAATGTAAGATGGGATATGAGCTTTTTGCGGGACGCGCAGATTGCGTCTTTTCTGTTTTTTTTTTTTCAAGTTAAGAATTATAGTTGTAATTATAGTTTGGATAGAGTCGTTGATCGCACGAAGGAATCGCATCAGGTAAGGCGAGAGATGCCTGTCGTCGTTAGTTGGCGGTTCAAGGTTGTTGCAATGCGCACATGACGAGGTATATACGCAAGGAAGGCATAAACCGAGACAATAGCTGCCTCGGGGTATTCGAGATGACCGCCATTAGAGGAACGCGTTCCCCATCCCCTTCGTTCCCTTCGCTCCTTGCTCGCTCTGCTCGGACCGAACGACAAACTCCGCAACGGCGAAATTTCACGCGCGCGCCCGACATTATGCACCTGTGAGAAAACCGACAGCTAATCGCGTTACCCCATTACGCTTGCACGTCGGCATTCGGAACTACGCGACTACGGGGAAAGCTCCTGTGATCAGCTTAGCGTGCCGCTCGCGGAAATTCGGAAAAGGCACCGATTAAGCCGTCGGCGATCGCATGAAGATCGGCCTTAAGGCAAGAGAGAAGTTTCGACGTGGCCGAATTTGATTTACTCGTTGGCACCATCTAAGTGCAAACGGTCTGCACGATCTACGATCGAACTCCACGTAGAAATCTTGGCGTCGAGCGAAACGGCGCGGGCGGCGCCGCGCAACTTGCAGATATCCGCAGTAATATCGGAATCGGAATCTGGAATTTCTAGCGGGAAGTTCACGGTGGACTACGAGCATTAGTCTCACGCGCGATAATCGCGAGCTTTGCAATGAGAGAAGCGACAAAGAGGAGATGGTGGGCGAGAGAGAGAAAGAGATTTCCGAGGTATTCGAAGCGCGAACGATAAAGGAGGAGGGAGGAGTTTCGAGCCGAAGCCGAAGGGCAAGGGAGGTTTCCGTGCGAGGATATATGGAGAGAAAGGAGAGAGAGAGAGAGAGAG
>Ga0157364_1003613_pt1 | contig 15062 bp, 7 predicted proteins | sample AttsexASBM2_FD_111476 | JGI IMG/M metagenome (GOLD analysis project Ga0157364, IMG submission 111476) | Fungus gardens microbial communities from leaf cutter ant in Ribeirão Preto, State of São Paulo, Brazil - Atta sexdens ASBM2 | ecosystem: Host-associated > Fungi > Mycelium > Unclassified ... | reverse complement strand
TGAGGTTTGAAACAGTATTTAATTTATAGATGATAAAATGTGATGATTTAAAAATGATAATTCATATAAAAATACTAATATCTTATATTGCTTTTGTTAGTAAATCAAGTAACATGGCAACTAGTAATATCGAATAATAGAAAACGTAGACTAAACGACGTATGGATAGTAACAATCTTGAACGAATTACTCTCATCTTTCTTCAGGTAATCTTTAACAACTCATGCAACTATCATTAATCCTTTAGCTAAGTACAAAAACTCATATAATCAATCTCTGTGAAAGTAGATATCGTTACAATTATCTTATTAGTACTTTAGTGCCATCCAATCAAATCGAATTATGTCAATAGTATGTAATTTAGTCTCACCGATTGATCGCTAAAATTATTTATAATATTTATAATATTTATATCGTTGGCGAAATATAAATACCGTTATCAATTTAAGTTAAATAATGCAAATATTATTAAAAGAGTAAAAACGTATTTCGAATATTTATTACGTGTATTATGAACAATATTGTTAACTAATTCAAGTGGAATTTGATAAATTATCAATTGATGAAATGTATGCTGAAAAGAAAGCTTAAAAGTTTCATCGTAAGAGAGAGTATGCTCCTTTTTTTGAGCAGTGATTCATTCGCCAATCAGCCGATGATCGTGCATACGTGCAGAACGAACCTATGAAATGAACTATCGAGAAGTGTGACTGAGGAAAAAATATAACTGTAGAGAAAGAAAAACATTGGAAGATAGAACGCGCGAGAAAAGACTGAAATTAAATATTAAATTGTGCAATTTGAATCGTTACATATACAATTTAGCATTGTACTTTCCAGTTTCGCTCTGAAGTACACAAAACAAATCTTTCGACAGAATTCCATGATAAAAGGTATTTGCGAAATGCTCGTTATATCAGGCATCGTTTAAAATGTAATTATCAGTCGTGACTTGAAATATTCATTAACGCTTACAGCAAGAAGCTTCTTATACATGATGGCTAGTAGAGCGTTAAAGTGTGCATTAGTTGTTCGAACTTGAATGATATATCATGTATAGATATCAGAAATCGTCAGGATCGATTCATGATTTCCGTTGTAATACAAGATATAATTTAATATTTTAATGTAGATAGTCGAAAGAAAAATGTTGATATGAAAAAATGGATGGTGATTATTAACTCGTTTGCGGATGTTTTCACACTTCTGTATGGCTAATATCAGGACTAATTGCTTCAGAATTCTGACAGGGATAAGAGCACTCCTCATTAAGCATATGTATATATTTTGCATTATATGATGTTAGATAAGTGAACATAAGAGGAAATTGAAGGAGGAGTATACTAATTTAATACATACGCGTTCGCGTTCGACGATTCGCATGAAATTAATTTCGTGCCAACGCATCGTGTCCGAGAGAAATTAATTTCGTACTGTCCATCCTTATAAAAATATGATTATGAACGGCGTGTATTACAAGCGGCTTAAATTGAGCGCGGTGGTAAATCAAGTATGGATGGGCAGTTAATTAAAAAATTCGGTAGTAGCCGTGAAAGGTTGAAATTAAATTTAGGGGCAAGATACGATTAACGACGCGTGTTTATACTTATTGGATACTAAGGTCGATTGAATCTGACGTAACAGTGGCAATTTTGGGGAAGGTCTGATGATAAGATAAAATGACTTGTTTGTAGATGTTGTCTCTTTGATCTCTTTATATTGTTTGTATTTCATGCGATTGTATGTTTTCTAGCGTTTTTTCATAAATAAGTATTAATTATTTTTTCTCTCTTTTTTTTTATCACAGTCATTATCTTAGTATCTATTTCTTCTTCCCACCACGAATGTCCCACCGTAATATGTATTAATAAAATAGATATGGTTTCGTGGCAGATCATCGATATAATATGTGTTGGTCGCTGTTTAAATTAATTCAATATAACTGAATTCGTAACGACCAGCGTATTATCAGAACGCTCGCATCCTTGTGTCCATTTCCTGTGATAACGCGTATACTTATGCGTATATAAACGGACGTATTAGAGACACCGTCTTTGCCTTCGCAAAACTGGCGAGATGGATAAGATAAGAAACTCTTACTCTGTTTCGATTATTGACCGTTCTCGATTGCTCTCAAGACTCTTTGGCACCTCATTTCGAGATGCAGAAGTCTCCTTAGCTGCCATTGTACGATTCCGAACGGAGTCGTAATGGCGCGTTTGTCAGGTCGTCCGACAATTAGAATGCAAATCTGCTCGCATATGCATATGCACAAGCTGGTTCCTTAGCCATTCGCGGCCCGTGTGCGGCTCTATCCGCCGGATCTCGGCCCACCAAGATTCATTCGATCCAAGCACTTTTCAGCGCAATCCGTCGATCGGGCCCCAATTTTATCACGTCTTCGGCTCCGAAATTTTATGCCTTTTATGACGGCCGTAAATAACAATAAGAAGACGACACGATAGCGCCAGGAATCCATTCAGACGATCGACGATATATATTCGAACGAATATCATCTGGTTGGTCTCGTGGCGCTGATTAAAATTAAATAATACTTTTGAAAGTTTTACAAGTTTGCCATAAGCCATTCGGTGGCTCTTGTTTTTTCTCGTCTCCTTCTCGGGAATAGATAATACAAAATGCATCATGGCATGGACCGAATATTGCCAGTGACTCTTTAAATATGCGTAATGAATATTCGCAAAGACCTGCACGCGTGACGATAAAAGTTTCACATTGTTATGGCGAATTGTTCCAATTCGGTTTCAACTTTTTCAATGGCGATGGTGGCTTAAGTATAAAACTGTAAGTACCTGCGCGTATTCGGAGATAGAATTTCTTACGACCAGAACATACGATACATACATTTACGCGGTATTAAAGTCAGTTTTCCACAATCTCGAAATGGCTACGAGCCGATTAACGTCGATCGCGGTTATGCACTAAGATTTCTTTTACATACATATTGTGCTTGATCCCTCGGAATTTATTTTTAACAGTGGTCTTCTTAGACTTTACCAAGCGAAGCTTCTCATATTATTTCGAACGTCTCGAATTCTCGATACGTTCTTCTCTCTTATCTAACGGCGAGAATAGATTTTTTTCGCAGTTTGTGCCGAAGCGGCATTTCCTTTCATCTTAGTGAGCTCGTTGCATCGGTTTCACATTTTCGTGGCGTGTCTCTTCGAAGTCAGACGATTCTGTAACGTCGCACGGTCTGCGGTCGCCCGACAAATAGATTACGTGCTCGCGAAGGGTATTCTTCGTAGGGTGCCTAACCGCCCTTCTTCGCCCTTTTACACATGCTACTCACGTACTCACGTACTCACGACGCGTTCCGGGTACGTCGTATTCGCCCAGAGTTGTCGCTCGACGCGTTCTTCTCTATTCTGTCCTCTCACTTTGGAGCGCCTCTCCAAAAATTGCAACGCGTTAGCACGAAATCCACTAACCATTCCATTATTAAATCTGTGTCCGCATTACATGGATATAGGGGCGTCGCGGCGTCACCGGCATTAAAATTCACATCATGCCGGAACCGTCAAAACGATGAGACACGAGCTTCTCATCGATATGCCGGAACGGATTACACATAATGACTTTATCTGCATCATGCAATTAAGCCGTGACCGCATCGTCGATAATGCATCCTTGATAAAGAAATTATTTTTTAATTTATTCATATGCCTCTCCCGACATCGTTGCGCGCATTTTTATCGCGACGAATATTGTATGATGATTCTTCAATTATTCTTTTCTTATAACTATTCATGCACGAATGACAATATAATTTGGATCTTTAATTAAGAAAATATTTCATGTGTCATTGTTGTCATAACGCGTGAAACGCGTTATTTGTTGAAGGTCGTTAAAAAAGCTTTCTACTAGATAAAACTTTTATTATTAAATAAAACACAAAGTGGATAATTGTATCTCATAAGTGCACCGTGTAAATGCAACCAATTTGTATTGTCGCCCATTGCGACGACTTTCGCACTGGATTTTACTTTCAAATGGCGAAGTGTGCTTACCCAAGATTTTAATTCGCGATGAGAGCTTTGGTCCCGCCACTGTCCATCCTCGTGGCGTCGGTACACAAACTCTAATTACATTCTAGAGTCTAATTATTCCTCGAGGGGCAATCTTGGTCGCTGACATTCACGCTCGCTTCCCTCCAACATCCTGATCAGCCCTCGTATAGTTATCTCGATTAGTCAAATTAATCATTCATTTATCGAAATTTTGCTAAATAATTAATTTCTCCAAGATCTTTATTGATCAGTAAGTGATAATTTAACCTTTGCTGTTATGCTCTTGTGCGACTATACTTGTGCTACATTTAGCCATCTGTTTTATTTATTTAAATATATTCTTACTATTTTTAGCTTTTTTAGCCTGAGAAATCATTTCTTTGTTAGTAACAACACTTGTAAGAAATACATATACGTTTAATAAGCTGTATTTTTTTTATTCTGTAAGTACTCTCGTAACTTGAAGCGAATCGGATTCGTGACATCTGTGGACCATAATAATTATAAGGATATTTTTTAATATAATTATAATTATTTCATACTAATAAGGAAGCAATATTTCAATATCTATACCTAAAGTTAATTATTAGATGACTCATAAATTTCTCGAGATGCTAGTTTGCTGCGCTATAATAAATTGCGCGATCTCGATGTTCTTCTCGATTTCTTGTCATAAAGGACAACATAGCCATGAGTTACCAACCAACATCAACGGGATTTAGCGACGAAATGGGAGCGAACGGCAATCGGCAACCGACGCGACACGCGATACTGAAAAACCAGAACGCTTTCGACGAGGAGGTGACTAAATCGACCGTAAAGTGCTATCACTCGAGGACGTGCGAGCAAGAAAGTTGAAAACAGGAGAAAAAGGAAGAAACGTGGAAGCTGGGATCGGATTCATACGCGTTCCGCTGTTGATTATGTAGAAAAAACTTATGTCTGTGATCTTACCGCAAAAGAGACTCCGACGTTGTTTATCTACTTATTATGTCAGTCCGTTGCTAATTGGGCATATTTGAAGATCAGAGCTTCGGCGATCGTGGCATTTTCGCACGTATCTTATACGAGGAAGGAGATTGACCATCTTCTTTATCCAACGCGCCATGCCTCGCACCATCTCACAGAATCTTCTTTTATTCGCGGTATTCGCGGAGTTCACTATTATACAAGGATACAATATCCAGCCTTGACAGGTTTTGGTTTTCGGTTCAACGCAAGAACAGACGCATAACTTTCGGTGATCGCGACTGACTCGCCATCCGTCTTTGAGGAACTATCGCGCCATCAGGCTTCTCGCTGCGTGCGTACTTGTGATCTTAACTTCTTTTTCTTTTTTCTGTGCTCGCAATTCTCAGGCCGGTCCAGGGCGTCTCTTCTTTCGTTGTTGCAGCGGCTGACAGCATCGGGCGCCGAGAGATGCATCGCTTCATTCCACACGGCCGGCCACTTAATCCACTTCCCGAAGACTAGCATTGCGCGCGATGACTTGTGCGAATTCGGACAAGTGCTCGCGTAATTCGTGATGGAAGATTATTTAACTTTTCATTCTGCCTTGGTACAGAGTACCAAGGAGAGATTCATTTTTTAGATTTCTGTGAATAAAATGTGAAAAAATAAAGGAGAGATGAAAAAGAGAATAAAAATTCATTATCATTCTTTTTTTTTGTACGTAAAAAATTAAATCTTACAAAAATTCTCGGAGAAATGGTTTCTATTCTAAAATAATTCGCAGGAATCATCTTGATCTGTATGCAGCTTTTCGAATATACATATAATATCGCGGATCTCTCACGCCGAATTGAAGTCAAAAAGCAAATTTGTGATCATCTTATCCTTATATTTTACAATTAAGCAGATGTCATAATTTAAGCGATTTAAGTCATAATTTTGCGAAGAGAATGAACGCGAAGCGCGATCAAGATATCGAGCTATTGATGAATGGAAAGAAACGTGATTAGAACGAAATGAAATGGCGCAAGGGAAGCGGGACAAAAAATAAGCATAATATTCAGCAAGAACAGTCATTTATGCTATAGAAGGTGGGAGAAAGTCTTATCCGACATCTTGGATAGGATGTGTATAGCCAGTCGCAAGGTAGTACAGTTTATTAATGTGATTTATGGGGAGGCGAATGCCCTCCCTGAGCTGCAATCCTTCGTGGTTCCACCATCGCCTTTCCCGCCTACCTTTCCGGTGTATTCCGTCGTACTTTCCGTCGTGTATCGAATCGATCGAGTTTTGTTATACTTACTCGCCGAGAGAAAAAAAGAATGCACCGTTGTGTATTTATGCATTTGTGCGTGCGTGCGTATGCTTTGCACAGGTGTGTAACGTGGTACTTGCGCGTTCCTCTTGTTTCTGTCGACTTGTCCCATACGGTCTGCACAGTCGGTCGGTCGTTCGATTTAAAGTGTTCTCGGATAACAATACATAAGCTAAAATGACGCGCGAGCCGCTTTGATAGTTCATAAAATGAAACGGATTTTGATTCGGTACCTTTTGTAACATAACTCGCCATCTTATTGGGTTATTCAGCGTTGCGAATGACTACGTTTCTCAAATCGCACTTTTGTGATCGCAAATAAAAAGGAAGGATTTATGTAAAAAAAAAAAAAAAATGTTCGAATTTATCTTTTCTTATCGAGCTCAAACTGCTATACATTTTGATAGCGTATTTTGAAGATTAATGAGAGTCAAAGAGTCTAATATAAAAAAGTGCAATAATGTATAATAGTAAACGATTAAAGTTAGTATGCGATCACATACACGATGGTCTCTTGCTTAACGTACATCTATTATATATATATATATCTCATAACAACTAAATAATGATTAAATGTTTTGTCATGATAATGAATTCTTTGACTAACGCACGTTTAGTGTATTTTTGCGAAGTACTTTTTATATAAAGTTATTTTTATATAAAGTTGTTGCGCTATCATTTGCATAGCGAGATTCGAGCAGACAAGCAACAGATAACGTATGTTGCATTCCTTTCTGAAGCGACTACGATATATACAAGAATTTACGCTTATTCTATATAAACAACTGTGAGGTAATTATATTTTTTATAATTTTTATAATTTTAGATAAGGTACACATAAAATCAAACTTACATACTGTCTTGATGTATAATGCTTCGTTCTTATTGATTCATATTTTGGTGGTTTCGTATTTTTGTTGTCTCCATAAGACTATTACAAGGAATTTTCTTTATGCGCGGCACGAATACGTATAGCTGGGTCGAAAGAGAGAGCATGGACCACGTATACTCTTTCTACGCGAGGTCCCAGGACAGGGCCAGATCCGCAAGGAAAGTGGCGAGTGGTCAGTGCCGAATACCAAACGAGCATTCGTCCCGTTTGGACGACGACGAAACGGTGTGTCATACATAAGGTATGACCGGACCGTAGAGAAAGGAAAGAGGGCGAGATAAAGGATGGAAATGGCGCGGAGCAAGGGAAGGTGCGAAGATCCTAGTCCGGTCAGTGGAAAGAGGATATCGAAACGATATAACGTTGCATCGCCGAGTTCGCGGTCCATCTTGCCCCTTGGGACTGGAACAGGCGATTTTCTCGGGTCCTGATCAAAGGAAGAGCTGCGTGCGCGGGCATATATTTCCGTGTCGCGTAATATTTCATGAGCCGTTTCTCTTTGTCGACGATCAGCCGCGCACGAGGAATAGGGAATTGCTATCCGAACGCACTACGTGGCCACTTCAACACGACACCTCGATAGCGGTAGAAAAGGAAAGAAAGAGAATGAAAAGTGGAGCTGTGAAGCGGGTGAAAGGGGATAATTGCGACGGGCACGATCTCGTCTCTTGAGGTCTCACGCAAGACTGAGAGATAGAGTATTAGAAGAAGGAAAAAAGAAATTTTGATTTTTCACGGCAACGATAAGGATATTAAGTGATCGGTAAGTGAAGGCGATAGTCAAGACTCGAAATCGCGTCAAAGTCGAAATCTGTCAAGAATTCATCGTTCGCTGATTATTCGTGCATTATTTATCTGTCCGCTCGATTCACAAAATCGTGTCGTGATTCTGTATTTGCAATTTCTATATATATTTTGCCACGCTTATTTCGCGTACGTATATTCATATTTTTACATGTATATTTTTGGAATTATTATTTGATATTGTGTATAGTACAATACATAATTGATTTAAAAAATTGCATTCTGTAGCCCGGTAGTGTTACGATGCGAAAGAAATTCTACATCATCAATCTTATTTGCTGACGATTGCACTCTCAAGGCCACCGGTGACTCGAATTCCTTCGTGTATCGAAATTTCATTCAAATTCTCAGCACTCGCGCACGACACAAACAGCACATTGCGCTTTGACCATCTTGCAAGACGCGTATTCGCTCAACAAGATCTGAGAATCAATGGTAAAGGACTTGAAAAGTTGGAAGGAATTCTCATAAGAGAGAACGAGTCGAACGAGTTTTTAAATTCACGTATTAGTATGCGTTTTGAATATATTTCCCTGATCAAATCGCTATTATATAGTTTTTTGGTTTCTATGTCTTTCGAATATTTTAATAAATATCAAATTGTACTACGAATAATTTGAATCTTTTTTAACAAATAGAATATATTATTTTGCTATTTAAATTTGCTCTCTCTCTCTCTCTCTCTCTCTCTCTCTCGCTTTCTCTCTTTTTTATTATGTTCATGAAATATCAAAAACACAAATTAAAAAAAAATTATAGGTGAATAAAGTTTTAAACGCAGGTATTAAATTGTCAATCATTGAATAAACGTCCACAAGAACTCTAAACGATTCAGCATCGAGTTTGCTGATCGTATCAGGTACTTTCAGTTCTCTGCTTGATAGATCGGTTCGCTGACGTAATGTTCGATGCAAATCGTCGAGTGCCAAGTGAACGCGCATCGGAGATGTAACTCCCACGGAGGTCCCAGCGTGATCACCGGTCAATTTTTTCGTTCCCGGGTAATTCGTTTAGCGACGTAAAGGGACGAAGATGACACGGCGTCTCGCGGGAAATAGGCTACAACGAGAAATCTGAACGCGTATTCCTATACCCTACGTGTGTAGTCGAGAAGGAGCGCCGCGTCAGAGTCATTTATTGTGTGCTCGTCAGACTGCGTTGCGCAATACGAGATGTATAAGAAGCAAAAGAGAACATTGTGGAATAACGCTTCTTTCTCGCCTGCATCGTTCGCAAATAGATCCCATGGAGACTCGCGGTGGTTATCGCAGGTAAATCGTCTCGCGCGTAGTGGTTCGCTCATCGCGATCAGAAAATGGGTTCATGGGTAGCGAAAGGACGGTAATTGATTCTCATCGTCGCTACCGCGTAAGGAAGGTAGAAGGTAATCGATCGTAACTGAGAAGTGATTGAGGTTTAGTCGGTACTTGCGTTATTAGTTAATCAGTTAATCGTGCACATCGTGGAATGCGGTGGAAGATACTTGAGCGTGACTGAAATAATCGGAATGGGGTATCGGAACGTACGTGGGATATACACACAATTGAACCGACAATATTTCTCGACAATATTTAACATTTTTTTCAACTTATCTTATTATCTATCTGCTCGATTATTGTTTTTAATATCATCGCGCGTGTGCGCATAAATTAAAGGTCGCTTTAATTTATGCCATTTCTTGGGAAGTGTTTACATCACGGGAAAAGAACAGTCGATTCTCTGAGACGTGGGCAGGATGGATAATCTCTGAGGATCTATCTCGATCCCTCGTTCGGTCACGCCCAGGGTAGGACTTGGCGGCTGCTGCGCGTCATCACGCCGTTCGTAAATTCACGGCGGACAAACTGGCAAGAATAGTTCGCATAATTCCTCAAGGCCTACCAGTTTTGACGGCGGCGGTCAACCTATCTTGGCACAATCTGCGTCTCTCGCTTGCTGCTGCTCCGTTCACTGTCTGCCTCTTTCCGTCGAAAGTTCATCCGTCTTTTTTCATCTCTCCTTCATTCTTTCTCCATTGCTTTCTATATGCCGTCGTCTGCGGCCTGCTCTGTGAATGCACGACGGTTTTAGATTCTGGATTCTTAGCGACCGAACGGAGAAATATAGGCCTGAGCAATGCTAGACGAAGATAAAACGCATATGTAAAGGATATAGTTAATAAATTTTTAATTTGTTATTTCTTCTATTAACGTTAAATTATCATCAATTGAAAAAAAATTGTAAAACATGTTTCGATAATATAATAAAAATTGAAAAAAATTTTAACATATTTAGAGATATATCTAATTAGTACTTAATATCGAAAACAAGTTCGTATCATATAACAGCTCTCACAGGTAGGAAAAAATATATTCTGGAAGTAAAAGAAGAAAAGTAGTGACCAACATTTTTTATTATCATATCGACACGATATCTGCAGCCGGTGTATTATAATACTCGTTAAATACCCGTATCATGTATTCTGTGTGAAAATTGGCTGGTATCGATAAGCAAAAAGCCGTTAGGAAAGATCACAGAAACGCACCTTCGATGATAACGATCAGGTAATACCCGTATTCTGCAGGCGCGTATGGATACCTGTAAATGTTCTGCGGTACCGTGTGAGTCGCGAGATATGCGTTTTGCATTTTGCACGCATGCATGAATCACGGTCTTGCCTACGTCGATTGGAGATCGAAGGTCAATCGAGATCCCATGCGAGAAGAAGAGTTGGCGAGCTTGATTCGTCTATGACGGGGCAGTTGTTGCTTTGCGAGTGTGCATAATGAATGTACAATTAAAGATTGCGGTTGCGTTGCGTCGCTGTATACAACTTATCGCATTCGGAGATGCATAAACTGGTTTCGTGCGAGTCAATTTATCTTTGCGAATACGCGAAAGTCTTTCCCGCGCTGTTTCCGGTTGCACAACAATTACTGAATCTTCGCCTCTGCTCATTCATTAACTAACGTTTTGTTACTCTTTCCATTTCCTTCAATTTTCTTCGTTGCACAATTAATGATTATATGAGAATTTTCATCAATTTCATGCAATCTGCGATGCATTATTCCGTCGATTGTACATACAGTTATATCAATTGCAGCTGCTGAATACGATTATTTATATAAGAAGTATATATATATATATATATAGTATATATTAATTTCAAGTAGAATAGTAAAAGAAATAAAATATGCGACAAAAATATGCTTGATCCGCTGCATTGATCGTGTAGCATTGCTTTGCGTTCGAAGAATACTTGGGGGAAAAACACGAAACCGAATGAGAAAAAAGAAGAGTATCAAGCTGTAATGCGCTTATAATTAATTTCCGCGTAATTAGAGGACGTTGGCGCGGACACGGATGGCACGGCGGTTATCTCGGCCGGACGATCGTTACACGGATGGCACGGCAAGCTTGCGGATGGAGGCTGCACAATGAGCAGCAGCTCCCGTTATTATAATACATCGGAGAAAATTAATACACGCCAGGCGTAATCGGTATCTCATCGCTTAAAATAGGCAGCAACTACCTAAGTACAAACGGAAATTATTATCAATGTATTAAGAATTATCACACATTTTATACTGAAGTGATTGCGTAGATGACAATAGTCATGTTTATAACTTTGAAATAATTCAACCACGTATTTTTATATATCTAATTTTTTCACGTGTGATTGAAAGTTACAGTCATAGCTTGTTTCAAGAAAGTCTTTGCGAACGCTTTGATATTAGCAAATTCACGATTCAGTCTATTTTGGGTATGCAATTTCGTTGACGGACTGACGAGTGAGCGATGTAAATGCTGGACATATATGGACGGCGCGGCGCACGATTTGACCTCGCTCAGTTGAACTCTCGTCGTGCGACGCGTTGTAAATCATCAGGGCCCACTGTAGTAGCGATACACGTCTGAGCAGTTTGATGGCCGCGGCTCATTGACGCGGTTCCTCGAGAGAGAGAGATACCCCTCCATTCACAGGATTCGCGCTGTTATCGTATATCCGCACGCATTTAGACTCCACCTACCACCGTTCCATCGATCGCAATCGCAATCACAATCACGTATATTTTTTTGTTCCGCTGCAAAATGTTACACTCATGCGTTTTATGTAAAAGTAAGAAAATCGATGATATTGTCTTGTTTTTATATTCATTCTATGATTTTTATATATTCGCAAAACTTTGCAAAACTAAAACTTAGTTAAACTGTAGTTACTAAATAAATTATTATACAAATATATTAGTTATATAAGCTATAAGGCAATTAAAATATTAATGCACATCAATATTAATCATTAATATTAAATTGATACAAACTTTATTTCTTTTGCAAACACATTTTGATTTTTTAAGTTTCAATTAAAAAAGTGCATGAGTAGTATGTGTAAATAAATGATCAAAATATATAATATCTTTTACATACATCTACTATTTTTCTAATTTTGGAGTATCATAATAAACATAGCGATATATATATATTTTTTTCAACATAATATTGGGTTGTCTGGAAAGTTCGTGCCGACTAACCTATATAATTTAATAAATGTATACTAAAATTTAAATCTTCTGCGTTTCAATTTTCTTTCAAAATCGGTACGAACTTTCCGGACAACCCAATACATTCTATTATGTAACTTATCGATCGTTTGACCGAATGAACTTATTGGGACTAACTTACTTTAATTTGCCTCTCTCACAAATAACTTTAGCAGTGTGTGAAATATGACATTAATCCCATCTCGTTTACTGATTTAGACGATATCGATTTTAACTAAGTTAATTCATTTTGTTTAATTGAACTCATGCGCTTGGTGAATATATATATATATATTGTATTTAATATCGAGTAAATTATATGTTTTCAACATATTACAGAAATTATCATGGCTGTTTGATCGAAATTTTGCCGTTTTTCTGTTAACTCATTTATTGTAGATTCTTCCTATATGTATATGTGGACTCTGAAGAATATTTCACAGTTATTAAATCGCATAGATCTTTGATTCGTCGTTAGGACCATTACCTACCGCGATCCGTCTTCTAGAATAGCAACTTTTACTCTTTCTCTCTCTTTCTCGTCTCTCTCTTGTTCGGTGCTTCTGCTGGCTCGCTGAGATCGTGGATAACAGTTATTAGAGGCTTTTTATAATGCGCGTGTATCTTCCGTCCCTTTCGTTTGAACGGCCCTTTCGCTACTTTTCGCTTCTCCTATCTTGCTCGTCCTACCATTTTGCACCAACCATCGGCTAGCTAGCGAGCAACCATCGTTGAAGTAAAAGTAAGATAGACGAATGTCGTAAGAGTGCGCGAGAGAAGAAAATAGGAGAGGGAAAGAGAGAGAGAGAGAGAGAGAGGGGGTAGAGAGGGAGGGAAGGAAGGAGGGAGAGAAGAAGAGAGCACAAGAGAGCTGCTTTCCTAGATCTCAACATGCATCCGTAAATGTATGCGTAGGACACTCCCCGGTGCTTGATTATATATAATTATCGGCATTTTAATAACTAATCATTTTCCCTGCTTCTTCTACCGCAATTCTGTGGAGAAAGGAGCAGCTTCCGACGATGAACTCCGCTACCGTATCTCCGGCTTCTTTCGCTTCCTCTTTGGGGTGCATCTTCTTTAAAGCATATGACTGACCAGACTGACTACAACTAGTCTTTCTATCATTTTCACTTTGTGCTCCGTTAAACTCCTAATTACACATATGTCAAATAAATATCTTACAGGTTCGCTCGATAATATCGTTTTTTTGACTATAATGAAATATCAGCATATAGTTGATATTATGAATAAATATATACTCGATTAAATCAATATTTATTATTTCATTAAAGATATGTGTTTCACAATATTTTGTTATCTGCGTGACGTATGTTCTGATCGATCATGATATAATTCAAAGTGTTTATATTTGAACTACATATTCTTTCTCTTTTTTTCTTACATCTAATGAAGTTATTTTTATGCCAAATGTATTTTATGCCAGAAATTAATTTTATTTCTTCAAACAACTAAGTGGAGATAATAATTTGACTTGGCATGTTTTTTTTACTTTTTAGCTGTACAACATACGTATGGAGATTAAAAAATTTAAAGAAAACAATTTGTGTAGGTACGTTTCAATGAAAGATGTTACAATAAACTAGCGTTATATTTTGTTATCGCTTATAAAAAATATATTGAATAAATGTGAGATATCGATTTGACAAATAAAAATGAATTGAATGATAATTACAAATATTGAATCGATAGCATTCGTTCACTTTACTGCGTTTTGCAAAGAAAATGAAAAAGTCTGTTGAATTGTATGGCTGAGAGGGCGACTGTCGAAATCCCTGATATCCCTAAATATTCCTGAGTGTAATTAAAAGCTATCGATTTGTCGTAAGCCGCGTAATTGCTACGAGTTACTACGCGCTTCGAATAATCGCTCCGAACCCCCGCCTGTTAGTGCTTGCACCCAGTCCGAAAACTTGGTTGGGGCCGCGTCGTTGGAGATAACGGAATATTTACATATTATCGCGGAACACCGACCCCACGAAATCCACCTACGTCTCCCGCAGTGAACTAGTCAGCCTCATGGGGCAAAGACTCGCCGGAATCGCGCGCCATCATAGATTTTGGATATCATTACGTAGGGACGAGAAATGATGTTGAGATTTGTGGTCGCATCGTGGTAAGTTAAGGTCGGCTCTAGTGTAGAAAATAGATTAAATTAAATTTTCTGACTGAAATTTATTTATTAAAAAAAGAAAGATGGACATAGCTGATTGAAGAATTTAATTTGATAGCCTTGTCAAGGCAATTTTTTAGTTTTACGTGTTTTTCTCAAATTACATTTTGAATGTATTACACGAGCATTTTCATGTTATTTTAAGATTTTCTAAAATTTCATGAAGAACTCTTAAGAGTAGACGTTCGAACATATAAACAATCGTAGCATCGATTCTTTCATTCCGAAAGGAATGCTTGAATCTCTTCTCGTATATATATATATATATATATATATATATATATATATATATATATATATATATATATATATATACATATATATTAACATAAATACTCAATTCTTATTGAGAGAG
>Ga0157364_1003612_pt1 | contig 15062 bp, 4 predicted proteins | sample AttsexASBM2_FD_111476 | JGI IMG/M metagenome (GOLD analysis project Ga0157364, IMG submission 111476) | Fungus gardens microbial communities from leaf cutter ant in Ribeirão Preto, State of São Paulo, Brazil - Atta sexdens ASBM2 | ecosystem: Host-associated > Fungi > Mycelium > Unclassified ... | reverse complement strand
TGTCTAATGCTGCATTACGAAAGCAATTTTAATGGTTAATTTTTCAACTTACAATTCAGAACATAGACATCGATAATATATTTTGCTCGGTCGCTTCTCGCGTATATATAAATAGAATTGTAATATACCAACGTATCGCTTGCCGTGAGATAGCAGTCATATAAGAACCCAAATTGGCCCGATGTTACATTCCGTCTGTCCGTTGCTGCGAGGTATGATTCACGCTCGCCTACTTATGTGAGCTTGGCCTGTTTCGGCTCGAAGGATCGTATCCTTTTTAACTCTTCCCAGACTACCGCAACTACATGTAGTCTAATGTAAAATTTTAAATTAAAAAAAACAAGCTATTATGTATCAACCGCCATGTTATTGAACATGTTATTATTCAATTTCTTATAAAATTTAATAATTATTTATTTGAAATAAAAAAATATTCATATACATAATTTGGACTAGAAACTAAAGTTGATTTTACTTAATATAGTTGATTTTAATATTGTCATAAAACTGGAAATTAGGGAATTGTTAGGAAAATTGAAAACAGTTAGGGAAGTCAGGGAATTTTACAAAATTTTTTGGAAAATTAAAATTTTTGTCGTTAAAAAAGTTTAATATACGTACATCATACTTACACAGGAATAATTAAAAATGTAAGCAGTGTTAACAACGTTATTAATAATTTACATTGCTATATTAAATTAATCTCTCAACAAAATATTTAATGGTTTCCAAATCAAGACGAAACAAAAAATTTTTAAATGTTTTAAAATGACATAACAAAAAGTTTTAAAATGTTATTGAAAGTCACGGAAAATTATACATTTTGTCTAGAAATCAGGGAAAAATTATTTTAGGATGGACCATCCTGTATTTGTAACGACCCTGTAATAGTGACATGTTTTGCAAGTAAACATATATTTCAAGAATACATTTATTTTATGAAATTTTAGTATGTTTATTATCGATTGTAATAATATTTGTATGAATCAGGAGATATTTATGATTGTATTTGATCGGATTATGGTGCAAATATATGCGTAACATCACGGTTGACTAATATTTATGATACGCATTGGCTTGTGTGACAATACCAAAACTTGTCGTATTTTCGTTGCCATTTGCTGTATTCATTTAATAACTCACATTGTGCCTGTCCATACATAAACATTGTCACACGTAGTTTTATGATTTGGTGACGCGCGCGCGCGCGTGTGTGTGTGTGTGTGTGTGTGTGTGTAACAATCGCATGATAAGTGTGCGTATACTGCTCCGCACGCACTATGCGGATACCACCGACGTGGTAATTGAAGCCCACGGTTTACCGTGCATACCAATTAATAAAGCTCACTTTGTCAATCAGTGCAATTGCGTTGCTATATCGGGCGCCATGTCCAGGCAAGATCGAGCTTGTGCTCAGCTAAATTGGATGAAAATGAGATTATCGATCCGCTTAGTTAGGAATCGCTCTAATGCCAATAAATGCTGTTAATTATTAATTGCAGATATTTCACGATGAACGAATAGTTGAAACAAAAATTTTTTTCTTTCTCTTTATCAAAATTTTTATGCGATAAAAACTTATTGTCACTGTTAAATCTACAGTGTAAAATTTAACCTAATGTGAATCGCCATTGTTCCTACTAAATATATCGTTATTTTATACTAAAACAATGGTTATATTTGACATTATACAGTGTCAATTTAACATTATATAGTGTAAATTGACACAATATAGTGTCAAACTTAACTATCTACTATAAGAAGAGGGACAAGAAACGTTATTTAATTAATTTTCTTGTTGTTATTACAATTATTTGTTTGATGTCAAATCACATATGGATTATTAATAATTTTGAAATAAACCGTACTTTTCGACCGTAATTTTTTCGTCTTTAATGCGCCGAAAAGGAAGCTCTGTTGACTGAACTATTAAGGTTCCTGAATAATCGCCACATTCGATGTTGTAAACGAGAAATGACATGTTGAAGAACTTTACATGCCATTTATAAACGAAAAGAATTTGGGTAAAACAAAATAATGAGATTGCTTTAAAACACTTGTAAAAATTTCTCTGACAGTCAATAAATAGTTATAAAAGGTAAAATGCATACGTAGAAAAGATATTTTCATTTTACGTACCTTTTACGACTATTTACTAACCGTTGGAGGAAGAATAAAGATTTCGGCCTATTTTTACAAGCGTTTTAAAGCGATCCAATTTTTTCTTTATTTACAAATGGCATGCCAGAAACTTCAACATGTTACTTCTCGCTTACGTGACATAACGTCACGATCCAACATGGCCGCAGTGATTACCCAGAAGCCTTAATTCCATTTGAAAATCGTCTTGAATGTCTTTCCTTATTCCAGGCGTAAGAGAAGAGGGTGTATCGACACATCGTCGGAGGAAGGTCTAAGGCTGGAGTGAAACTGGCTGGCCTACAATGTCCGCTAGCATGCGGAGCACTCTGCAAACCGTTCCGGAATCCGTGCCTGCCGACCACGTCACAAACTCCAAGGTAAGTTGTCCAAAATCCGAACTACGAGTATTTCCTTCCGCAAACTACAAGCGGAAGACTGTGCTCGTCATCCTTTGTGCCTCCTCATTTTCATCTAAAACGACCGAAACTCTTCCCGCTTCGGAGACAACGAGAGATTTTAGCTTTGCGTTTTCCCGAGATTTCTATAGCTGTTGAAATGTTTTTAATTTTCTGAATTAGGTTTATATTTCTCATATACATTATTGAAAATATTAAATCAATAACTAAAAATACAATATTTTCTTTAAATTGTATTTTCAATTAAAATTTTTTTATCATAAATATAAGACAATAAATATTCCGAGACTTTATTTTAAAGTTTTATTTATTTTAACAGCATTAGAAGAATGACAGAAGTATTTATATTTATTTTTAAAATATTTATAATTATTAACTATTTTTAATATGATTATCTCTTAATATCTATGAACTATGATATTATTTCGTATCTTCAACGCGTTTGAAAAAAAAATATCAAATATTATGTTTGATACGCAAAATAACTGTAGATCTCCTATCTATTCTTTTTACTAATTAATCAACTAAAACTTTGATCTCGTTAGAAATTTTTTCTCAGGAAATGCAGTTGAAAGCATAGAGGAGGTGAATGGGCTGATAAATTGAAGAGAAGTTCGGAGGATACAGTATGCTTTTTTTTAAATATCGCGTGTTATATACGTGCTTGGTGGTGCCGCAGACATTCCTCGACCTTTGAACCTTTCCTTACTGAACGAACGGGGGTTGGAAATGTCACGGGTGCACCGCTTTGCAAGTACATACGTTTACGACTGACCCTGGTTGATTAACTATACGATGACATAACGACATGGTTGATTTACTCGGCAAATTCGATTTACTGACGGACTTTCTTTCATGCGATGACGTCATGACGTTTTCCTAATTGCTAGTTGCGTAATGTAACACATCAAGATATTGTGAGAAAATATCTCATTTTATTTAGATGGACGTATAAAATGTTTTTGCTTGAAATATAACGAGAAGTTTATGTGAGAAGAATTTATACGAGTCATAATCTCGTTACTCAAAGTAGCTATGTCTTAATTTAAATTCAACTAATTTACAATTGCAACACAATGTAATATAAATTGCATGCAAAGATCATTATTCCGAAATTCTCTTTTATTTACTATATAGTTATATACGGAGAAAACATACGGAGAGAATCGTTTATGTATATGTTTACGAATACGCTTATTGTTGTTGTAAATAGTAGGCAAAAATGTTTTAATCGCTTTAGGATAACAGTTACAGGTATATGCATATTTAACTGTTTAATGTTTTCTCTCCTCAATAATTTTATATTCATTTAATGTTGGATTTTAAATTAAAATTATGATTAAATAATAAAAATACTAAAATACAACACACACATTTACTCTACCATTTAATGAAAAGTATTTGTTCACCTCAATTTTTGTACACATTTTTTTATACACTTGAATTCTAATTTTCTCTCTATTGTATTTTTTTTATTGTATATAAAATTAAAAGTTTTTAACTATTTTAAATCTCATTATTTAAATCTAATATCTAGAAAAGGAAATTCACTCTTTTTTATTTAATTAAGAAACACAAAGTGGGCAAATACTTTCGAGCGGTAGTGTATACAATTCAGATGTGAGTATCTATATAAGAAAAGCCCATTATTATTCTCTTCGGATGAAGTAAATTTCTCAGACACGCGGAATTATCGTTCTATCATGCCTCATTGTCTCCGGGTCTGGAATGTTTCGCTGTCGTTCGTAGGTCGATCAACATGTGCCTCGTCACGCGTAATATGTTAAGCCTATGGGTCGACGCTCGCAGACGGAAGAAAGTGCCCGACAGAAATGGCTGGAAGTCGCATTTTTCAAGGTTCATTGAAGTGAGTTCAGGAAGCTGTAAAGTTAACTATGTAAGACTCCTACAAACCGTCCTAGTTGAAATCTATCGCTAAATGCACTACTTTCTTATCAAACCGTGTTATCGTTTCTGTGACTTCCAGATATTTCGAATACGTTCTTCCTGTTGCACGCGACCTTACGTTACGGAGAAGGCGAAACGTTGTTTCCTTGTGATATTATATTATGTATCGCAAAGTTGCTTCTTGACGTCTCTGGTATAGGGTGATCGCTTTATATCAACGTAAGCTTTCTCAAATTAAAAAGAAAGAAAGACAATTTAAAATTAAAAATCTGCAAAAAACAGTTTATTATCTCGAAATTTTATCATGATCATTCAATGATCTGAAAGAGATTTTATGGATATTTTAAATATGTTTTTTATTTTGATTATTTTATTATTGAGTACACTGAAATTTTATCCATTGTTATGGAAAAGACGCCTTTTATTCTCTTTTATTTGAGTTTGACATTTAGTTCAGCATGTCATACGAAATCGAATATGATTTGACAGAAAGGCACGTGTTGTAAATAGGCCGGCCTGATGGATCTGTTTTTTTTTTTATGATGCGTCTAGCCCAGATTTCATCTCGAATGTAACAAAACAGGAATCCAGCCGATGACTCGATCGAACAGGTTTTCACGACCAACAGCTTTCGAATTTTCTCTTAGCAATGGTCGCCAGTGCTTTATCGTCGTCACTGACAGGAAGCTTTCACGTTTTCACGCTCGTGAGAGCGTCGAAATAAATTATCGAAATTAATCCTTCGTCTATAATTATTAGCGATTATAACTTTTGATTGTGCCGGTTTAATCGTCGCAAATAAACAGCGTGAATTATCTACAATATGTTGAATGCAGTAGGAAAAATATAATCTCTCTTAAATAAAATATCGACTTGATTTTTTAAAATTAATATTAAACAAAATTATCTTTTTACGAGATGAATCTATAATTATAATCAACTTTATCATTATAAGAGATATATTATGATATGATACTGAAAATGATTCTCTTTTTATCTTAATCTTATGAATTTTATTAAAAACTCACTGTGTGAGCTTCGATTTTTATCTCCACGATAAATGTTTTTTAATTATCTTTTACACAGACTGCGCTAAATTATCTTTTGCATGAGATTATCTCTGCTGGCTCATTATGACCTCATCTTACGGTATATTAAAATGCTGATTTATACTGTTAGTTAACTGACGATATAACTGACTCATAAGTGTCCCAACGGTGTATCGCAATGTATCCACTCGACCATTGCAGCTATATACGCCGCTCACTCGATGACAATCGTACAGTACATATCGACGGTGATTTAAGGTCATCGAATCGCTGGACCTTGAATAGGGTTCGGTCGCTAAACGCGGTTTCGGCGGTCGATGACATTGTATTTATTTTCAACGATGTTCAAAATTCCTAATGCTTGTTAAAAGGCACCACGTTCGTCATGATTTCGTCACAAAAATCAATCAGATTTATGTCACGAAAATTTAACCATGTAGATAGAATTCGCCATATTCAGAATCAGACGGCGAATGTATACATATATTCATATATAAACTTGCATAACGTGTGCAGATTCTCATTGCCGTATACACACACATATATATATATATAAATAGATCATTTATGAATACATTGATTTATTGATTAATGCGTAAACAGAGGAGAAGGGATCTCGGAATATCCTCGACCGTAATTTTAATAATAGACTTGCTATCTTAATAACATATTTTTTATCTTTGATGACGGATTATTTAGCTTAATTTTAATTTTAATTGTAAATTTTAAGCTTGTCTCATTTGCGATATTTTTGTTGAAAGAAGTTGATTATATTCAATATAAAAAGATCATAACCTGTGATTTAAATTTCTTAAATCTTAAATTTAATTTTAAGTATTTGCGAAAAGATAAGATGACGAAAATTAATGTGTATCTTACGGTGCAACCTGCATGTATTGCGTTCTATATTTCCGAAGAAGAGCTGATTATGACAGATTCTCACTTGAGTGCTTATATACATTGCTGTGTAATATTAGTCTTCAGTCATTGGATAAAAAAATTTCGGCTGCCTTTAAATGCGTATATATATTCTATATATACTTTCACATTCTAACAAAGTGCTTACAGTGAATTTGATAAAGAAAATAAGTGACGTAAATAGTTATTCATGCAGAGATAATTATTTGTGTATTTTTAAATTTTTATTTTCTAATTAAAAGTTTTGCATTATATAAAAATAATCAATATTTGTGTTATTCAGATATTGATTTAGATATTAATCATTAATTAAATGTTATATATACTTAAATGATTTTTGGAAAAATCTGTTTTGTTATAACAAACAAATCGATGTAATATAATTTATGAAATAATATTATAAGGGAATAAATTACTGGAATGAATAAATCACAGACAGTTAATTATCATTATTATTCACGGTTCGATTCAATTTAATGATAAAGTTTTATGGTCTATTATCCATGCGTGACGCATTATTAATAATATAAATCGTGGAATCGACATTTGAAGAACTGCGTGGATATCCGGATTATGAAACGTTAAAACCTCCTCTTTGACCCTACCCGACGTAACGGTACCAAAGTCGTGCAGAACGACGTCGATAAGCTTAATTAACCCGGTTAACACTTGTGCGGAAGATGCAAGAACAGTAGCGAAGCAAGGCCATCTTTTTATCTTGTACCAGTTCTCTCTTTTACTGGATACTGTGCCAAATCACAATAACTATTTGACCGGATTAGCATTGTTATCAGATATAATAATCGTTGACAAAATTGTTAATTATTTTTATTGTTTCAACAGCTTGATTAGCTCTTTAAATAACGCATTAAGATAATTTATATAAATTTAATTTTTAGAAGAAACATACTACAAATTATAATATTATCAACAATTCTTTAAAAATGTTAATTTAAGTTTGATACAGATGAAATTCATTAGAGAGAAATTATTCACACATATATATTCATACTCTTATATTTCTTATATTGTTAGATTGTGAAAAGAAACATCATGAAAATGAATGTCATTAAATCAACACCATTTAGGTGCTAATGCAATTTGTGAGGTCGACGAAAATTACTTTCTTCAGACTGTTCTTTCAGCAAATTCAATGACGACAATTTATATTGTTGGATAAGTCTATGCTCGAATCTTATTTATAAATGCGATTCACGCCGACTAATAAACTAAGACTAATCTGCTTTTTATGGATACGCTTTCTCTACACATTTGTCCAGCATCGCTGATGATGATGATGATTATAAATCACGAATACGTCCGTAATCATATTTATTCAATATAATTTCATGATTGCGCTCTGCCGCTAATGATGTCCCATCGGGAAGTCAAAAGAATGCATCATATTTTTTGTGCGATGAGATAAATAATAAAATAATAAATTTTTATTATTTTAAAAAGTAATTTTTATGAAAATATAATTTTCATATTTCTATATTTTTTAAATTTCTAATGGAATGAACTCTTGCAGAAAAAAATATAATATTATAGTTAAAATTATATCACATTTTTAGTGAGACTTTGTATTAGATATAAATTTATATTTTTCTGAATTTTATCATAAATCTTTCTCTACGAATTCTATTAGGATACTGTGTGTTTTAAAACACATAAATGTATACAGAATTATAACAATGGCTTTTACAGTATTTGCTTCTAAAACAAATTCTCATAGATTTAAAACATATTATATTATTTTTAGTCATCGTGTTATAGATTTTCTATCCCTTATGTTATATATATAAACATTGTGGAGTTACAGAATATACAACATGATGCCTTTATACTCGAGTAAAATCAACTTCAATTGTGTATATTATTATAAAAAATTAAGATAAAATTGATGTAAAAACAAAATATATTCGAATTAGTATACGTAACAATGAAAAAGTAACATAAAAAATACAAGAAAATAATGGCATATACGATACAAAGGAATGTCACTCTAACCATTAAACTATATTGCCGGCACAATCGGCAATGTGCCGGTTTATATGTTGCAAAAACGTTACATTATTCACATTCGAATGTGAATAATGTAACGTTATTTTGACTGTTATTTTGTTTGAAGAGCGTGAGGGCGTCTGTTTTTCTTATCATCTTGGATGCGGCATTACCGGTCTCGTCACGGGACGCGCGTTCAATCGCGATCAATTAGACGTCAAGCAGAATGGCATGGGCGCTGAGTCGTTCGCAATCTTGTCGTGTGTGCACATCCGAGTTTAACCCGTTGCTGTTCTCTCTCTCTCTCCCCCCCCTCCCCCTCCCTTCTCTCCTCCTCTCTTTCCCCTTTTCCATGTTCTCTTTTCGCAAGCCATATGGCATCAGTGTGGATGGACATCGTTTCTACATTCTTACACACACTTCGTAATTGTTCATTGATTCCAATCCAAGATATTGGAGCTAAGATAACGCTTGAGAAGCAACATTTAGCCATCTATTCAAAAGACTATTATCTTAAATATTTTCCTATAAGTGAAATCATTTTATCAAATCAATATATCAAATAGTTAATGACTAAATCTTTAAAATTCAAAATTTTATATATGAAACTTGTTTTAAATTAATTTTTTGAATTAATTCATTTTTTAAAGTTTTCATTTACATAAAGTTTCTTTTAAGAAAGTAATGTGGGAGTTGATTATTAATTATTCAATTTTGTTCTTTTTTCCATCCTCTCTTCATTTTTTCGTCATTGCTTAAAATTTTAAAATTATAAGTTTATAACTAAAAGTTCAATTGATAATAAGCATAATAATTCAAGTGTTATATTTCTGCCTGAGTCAATTTTTTATTGATAAAAGGGAATAGGAAATTTTTCGATTGGAAAAAGAATCTTTCAACATCTTCATTTGATTTAATTCAGGATTTAATTCAGCAATGAATCAAAGAATAGGCCCGTTTCTTCGCCCGTTTACCTTGTCCTGATCGCCTTCTCGGACGATCTTAAAACGGACATAATGATAATGTAGTCGTTCGTGAATGATATCCAGTTTTCGCGTCGGGTGCTTGGGTTATGATTGACCCAAATGTAGCAACGACCTTGCAGACCACATACCCGCCAAGAGAAATGCGGATAAATATAAGATCCAGCGTAACTTATACTTATGTATGGTGCAAAGTTGCACTGTCGATGATAACTGTGCTAACTTGATGTTAATGCTTGTTTTCATACAATATAATATAATTTGAAAAAATATGTTTGAGAAAATTTAATAAAAGAGAACAAAAATTGTGTGCTTTTAAAAAAATTATGTATATAAAGTTTGGAATATTTACTAGTATATTTAGTATGTATATTTTTTATTGAAATATTTATTTTCTGGCAAAATAATTGAATAAAAAGATTTTACATTTATTCTTTGAAAAATATTGTACACTAAAAAATTATAAAAATTATTTTGCATGTATGTATATATCATATCGTTATATATCTTTTAACATAGTTTCTTATTTTTTATAAAACTGTGTGTTTAAATCTGAGATATGATATATATGCAAGATGAGATTTATAATTTATCGTTTATGGCATCTTTGTGGATACGAAAAGTTACTTGGAAAATTCAGTTCGATAGTAAAACAAATACGACTCTGGAAATTGGATTCTCTTTAAAGTTCCATCCGACACAACTATAAATTTCAAGTTTCCTGTGGACAACAAATAAGCTGTTGCTATTTCTTTCCCACCGTCTTTGCAACAGACGCTTTACCAAACTTTTCGATAGAAATTTCGTTACTATAGATCTACGTGAACTGTAAATGTAGCTCTTGATCGAAATATATGATTGTAACTTTCATATCCCTTTAAATCACGCAGTTTCTCTTCATATTCGATGCTAAGTGTCTCGTTTATCTTAATTCTCAAAGATTGAAATCGAATATAACAATCAAGTCTTTTTTATATATTATTATTTACTGTATATTCTTCAAACTATTGACAAATAATTTCTTTTTTATATTTTTATTTTTCGAAAATAATATAGAATCAGTATTGCGCAGAATATCTTATAAGATGATACTTATGTTCATTAGTCACTATTGATATAATACATTAATAATACATTAATCATGTTCATCGTTATTTTAAAATTGGAATCGGACATATGCGCATCGAACACATCTAAAGCATTCAGATGTATCGAGAGAAAAAAATAGTTACAATATTACTATAATTTAACTACATTTTATAGTAATATATATTATATTTATATTGTTTAAATCACGCAAATAATCAGTCCAATTGTGTTAATAACAGTCACTGCTTGAAAATCTAATTTCTTTTTTACATTTTTTTAGTTATTGTTATCACATAAATAGTAGGTGAATTAAAAAAAATAATTATATTCATTATATTGCAATTGCATTTACTAAAAATGTTTATTATATTTACCATTTATATTTTGATATTTTACTATATTAATATTTGAAATTATCATACTTTATAGTACAATTTTTTAATATTATTTGAGAGAACTATATATACATTACTAATGTTGTAGCAATAATAATTATAAAAATTGTGCTTCTAACCATAATTATTTTACAATTATAATCACAAATACCAAACACTTTTCTCTCAGTGTACTTGGATGTGCTAGATGTAGGACATAATCATTCTCTCGAATGTTGGCTTATGATCATTCGGATTTAGTTTATACGGCATTTCGCCAATGCAGCTAATCGTCATTAGCTGGCACATTTAACAACGTTCGCTTCGACGTCGAACTGTCATGTCGGCAGCAACAGTGACAATGGTATCAGTGGTGGTGGCGGCAGCTTTTTCGAGCGTAAGGTTGTAATAATCGGATCGATACTCCGCTTTATTCGGACGGTAATACGAAATCGCTTCCACGATGCGACACCAGCGGTATCTCTGTACTCTTTGTAGCAAGACGCGCAATCTGGTCATGTAGTTGCACAGATGCTTGTCTATTGTTAAACAAAACGACAAGAGGCCGATGCTCTTTTCTTTTCAACATAGAAAATACATGTTTAGCCGTTCTACTTGCATATCATTGATTTTCAATCGACGAAAGCATCATCCGATAGGTCATTTGTAAACTTGCGTCCAGTACACGAGCTAGAGAAAACCGGCTTAAAAATATGTGACATTGTATTCTTTTTAGCTCTAGAAATGCTTATATGGTATTTTCAGCTTACGATAATCTATAAAGCCAGAAAGGAAAAAAGAATTATTTAATTAGGGTAATTAAAATAATTAGCTTTGATATAATATTTAATGATAGTAAAATGATAGTAAATGTAATATATAGATACATGAATCATACATTTAATGTCAAATCACGACGATATATATCATTGAACATCTTATAACGTAGACTGACTTTTAAAGTGTAACGACGTCAACGCACGGTGTGCAGTTAATTGCGGTACTGTGGAAGATTTTTCAAGATCGTATCACGTTGCGGCAGAGGAAATTTCTCTGTCACGAGAGTGCGAGACGCGTGCTGAGCATGCTAACGCACGTAATTAATAACCGCGTTAGCGATGAATTAGCCCACGCGAGAAGCGCGCCGCGAATATTACGTTTGCATTTTGCGATATATATTACTTATTTTAGAATAACTGTCATGGAAGAACAACTATAATTTTATATATATACATATATATACATATATATATATATATATATATATATATTGGGTGTAGTAAAAAGAAATCCATTATTTTTGCATGAAATTGAATGGAAAAATAATGGATTTCTTTTTTACTACACCTAATATATATATATATAATACATATGTATAAATATATAAATTATTATATTTATTACATTTATATATATATATATATAAATTATGAGAATTGTTGTTATCGACGTCTTAAAAGATGTATAGTATAATATTATATATAGATATATGATAAAAAAGTTCTGCCGTTGTAAATTGTGTTATAACATTTAAGACAACAATTCTCAGAATTTTTAAGTGAATATCATGTCACAATAATGTGTAATTTATTTTCTAAATGAATTTATTAGCTTTCCACAATATTTTTACCCGTTTTGGACACACATGATGTACAATTTTTAATATTAGGACAGATGTCTTTTTTCTACGCATTTTCTAGAAATTCCGAATATGGCTACTAAAATGCGATACTAATTATTTTTAATTTGCAATGCCATGTACAATATTTTAACTATAACTTAATATTTTAACTATTATACACTCGCTACCGATAGAGTTTTGCGATGGTTTCAAACATTCCTGAAAGATACGCCAGATGGCGATCGTAGTCTTTTCGTTCGGCTTGGCGTAACACGAGAAGGAAGACAAAGCCGTTTCGACATCATTTTATCAGTCACGTCACGTCAGAAAACCGATATGTACGTCAGCTGAAGTCGATCCTTCGTATCATCACCACAATCGATCTCCCTATCGTGTCAAAAATATTATATCAATAAGAGAAATTTATATATTTTTTTTTTATTTTTTAATATTCTTTTTTATGCATTCCTTTTAATGCACAGTATATATTTTATATATATATATATATATATATATATATATATAATATTTTGATAAAAACTAAAAATGTATATCGCAGTGATAATTTATAGAAGAAAATCTTTTAATAAAGTTAAAAATAAAGTTGATAATAGAATTAAAAATCGAAATTAGAAGAATAATAAATAAAAGCACTAAAAATTAACTAATTAATTAATTAAAGATAATAAATGTGGCGAAACCTTTTTACACATAAGAAGTTTATCGTCTAAAAGAATTTTTATTTTTTTTATTACGATGTTATATTTGTTAATAAATATGTATTATAATATTTATATTGAATGACAAAAATACTCATCATTATATATGCAAATTTTCGACAAAATATTATTAATTGGCATTATATTTTTGGCGATGTCTATCGATAGAGAGATGTTCTTGTTTCGAAATTGACATGCGGGAAGGATCCGTTGCTGGGAGAGAAATGTTCTCGACGCGAGTATTGAACTGCCAATGATCAGTGTGCGCTTATTCGCATTCGCAAAACCATGCGGGACAGTCACTCGAGGACAGGGACGACTGCTTGCCTCGCGGCGACAAGCGACGCCATAAATGGCATCCTCGATCGAACCCGAGGATCTATTGTCCTCCACGTGCAATGTCGCTCCGGTCGCAGTCGAACAGTATTAGAAGTCGATTGTTTCGAAGCGAGTCGCACCGTTTCCACCTACGAGACGTCTAGTTAATCTTAAGCCTCATTCAAACGGAACGGAACTCGACATTTTTCAAGAAAATCGAAATTTCAGTGATATAATGATATAGATAAAAATCTTGAGTCTTTTATATAAAATTCAACTACACAGATATTTTTTTAAATTTTACTATTTTTTTATCTTTTGGTGACACTAAATGCCGATTCTATAATTCTCAGATGTTTTATTGTACAATAACAATTGTTCTCAATTATCTAAAATAACAAAGATTTTATTAATATTATTAATAATTATAACATTAATAATTATAAAAATACTATTTTATATATATATATTGAATTATTTTAATGCTCATAAATCTTTTTTTTTTTTTACGTCTTTTAAAAAAAATGTATCGCATAAAAGTTGTTTGACCTTAAGAAAGCGATATTAATTTGTTTTCTGCTATCTTTTTTGTATCCCTCTTAAGGTCAAACAACTTTTATTCGATACATTTTTTTTGTAAAAAGCATAAGGAAAAAAGTTATTTAGGTGAGGACATTATATAAAATGGCTCACTCTGTACATGTCATAACAATATTCGAAGAGATCCTCCTTGTAGAATGATCCAACTAAACATTATCAGATTACGCATCACTAGGAATTGTTCGTTAGCATGTCAGAGGTAACGTTCTATTTGAACTGGGTTTTACAGTTTAATCCCGAAAACATACGTCACCATAGCTGTTTGTACTTCACTGTATCGCATTGTCGAGTTGGAAGCTCGATTTCTATCCAATATATAAAGCGTCACAAAGATCACTGACTTCCTCTTAACTCTTAACCACGTATAATAAAAGTAAAACTATAACGAATGATCGCAAGATATTCGATATTTACAGAATTATTCAATGTATTAAACTGTTTAGGAAAATTAAATTTAAAAATGTACGCGCGAGGAAATCGCTTTCAAAGTTTAAATTATGGAATTAACTTTTAATTACATATTTATTACATTGCAATTTTATTTAATTAATATTCGATATATATTTCATTTCTCACTTATCGTCTTATAATCCGTGATTAAAAATATTAGATTTTTTAAGATTAGATTTTCCTTGTATGTATACGATTATAATTCGATTTAGTGGCATTAGTGGGAATGGGTTAGTTATAAAATTTCGTTCTCTATTCAGTTTCGAAAGTGCCAACACGGCCGCATTTAAACGAATTACCTGAGATTTTGCAATAATAAGTCTGATCAATGAAATGAGCGGCCAGCTACATAAAACACAAAAAGAAATAAAGCTAACAGAAAATGTTAAATTGAGTTGACGTAAATTCTCGCTCGTCAATAATAAAATTAATATTTATTACGAAACTTTATAAATCAATAAAATTGAAAGT
>Ga0157364_1003611_pt1 | contig 15063 bp, 6 predicted proteins | sample AttsexASBM2_FD_111476 | JGI IMG/M metagenome (GOLD analysis project Ga0157364, IMG submission 111476) | Fungus gardens microbial communities from leaf cutter ant in Ribeirão Preto, State of São Paulo, Brazil - Atta sexdens ASBM2 | ecosystem: Host-associated > Fungi > Mycelium > Unclassified ... | reverse complement strand
TGATCAATTGCCAATGAATAATATTAAATATTAAAATATTAAATACTTTAATGAATGCCAATGAATAATATTAAAATACTTTAACGTAAACATATTTGAAGGAGAGGCGCCTTAATATCGATCATCTTATATTATATACGCCTTAATATCGATCATCTTATATTATATATGAATGCAATCGCTCGGCTTAGATTCATACTTAGACGGCTTTGAGAATTTTTTCGCGTTTTATCTACGCACGAAAGTATAACGAGCTATTGTACGCGCGCACTTATCTATTCCATCATGAGGCGGCTTAAAGGTACATCTATCTCGTCACGTGGCATTCTACCATGTAACTCTCGCCTTGATCTGACAGGATGACAGCTGGATACAGTGTCGCGTTTGAAATCGAGTCAAACGCGTCTCTGCACTTTGACCTTCTCGCTAATCTATGTACTGCAGAAGACTCGACGCGACAAGTATATAATTTACATAAGTAATTAAATTCATTACGTAAATGAACATATCACTCATTTACTACAACAATGACACATCTTGAAAAACAAAGTTTTCCAGAAAATAAGTATGAATGTTTTGAATCATTTTGTAATATTAATTTTGAAATGCAATTTTGATATAATAACTAATTGTAGAGGAAAAGTATGTATTTTTAAAGTATGTTTCCTTTTTGTTTTCTGCAAATTCCCGTGTTTTTTTACAAATGTATACAAACAATTTAATAATAAATATTTTTTTAATAATGACGCTATTGTAGCAAATAAGTGTTATAAAGATATATGAAGTATATGATAATGTATTAATAATTTAAAAATTGATATAATCACACTGAATTACTGTTTATTATATTCGAAAACTGTTTATGGAAATTGTAATTAACATTGAAAAGAATTTAATATCGAAATGTCTCTTCTTCATAAGATTCATTAATAATTGTTAAATGTTCGTTAAATAGCGCGAACATCCAACTTAAGCTCATAATCTCTTTTGCATTAATTTAATATTGATAATTATTTATCATTATGTGTATAGTGATTATATAGTCAGTATCAAGAAAACAATCAATCTCGAGAAAAACAATAAAGTTAATCAGTTAAACGCTGTAGAGATAGTTAATCGATGTTGGTAGAATTAGCCTTAAGGTATACAATGTATCACGATGTCAAGACGCGAAATTCGCGACGCGAGAAAACATTTGACGCATTCACGTCGCGGCGGGAGGCTAAATGCGATTCGTCTGTCTACCTGAAGCGTGAGCCGGCTATGAGAGGCGTGGGTGCGTGGGAATGAGTACGCGTGTTTGCACGAGTCCGCCGTGTGCTCAACCTCCTCCGTTCATATCGTTGACCAGCAGACCTCGCTCGCCCGATAAGGGAATAGGCACGCGAAAAAGCGTGAGCGAAAAAAAGAATTCATATATCTAATAAAAGTTCGATTTTCAAGTGGGCGCTATAAAATTGAACATTAACGTGTTTGCATTCCTCCGTTTCGATGTAGAGGGAGGAAGAGAAGAAGGCGATGATCGTGTCCGCGAGTTCTTGATCGAAAGAAATTACTTAGGAGCGCTGACTTTGCTGGTAAACTGCGATAAAGGAGGAAGAAAGAGAAGGAGGTGATGGAGGAGGATAAGGAGGAGGAAAAATAAGAAGAATCTCTGGGCAGGAAGAAAAGGAAGACTTTGGCGAAGCTGGCGGCGCATACCAACCGTGCGACAGCGGCCTAATACAAAGCGGTACCGAGATAAAAGAGAGAAGCGCGCGCGAGAGCGCGTAGGTAGTTTCTCTTCTACCTGTCGACTTCATCTTTTCCCCTATGTATATTTTCTCCTCTGTCACTCTTCCCCCAGCAACATCCACCGGCTCATTGCAGTCCAGAGAAGAAGAAAGAGAAGAGAAGAAGAAAAAAAAAAGAAGCAATGCAAAAGTCGCGACATCTAAACTTGCGCTCGTTAACGTCCGTTTCATGCTAGCCGCGCAGTAAATTACATCTCAGCCGATCGTAATGAATCTCGCGCCAATGGATAAGTCCGCGAGATATTTTCTGCACTACGAAACCGCGCCAAGAGGACATTATAGAGTCCGCAATACGTTGAGACTATCTGGCGAAGCAACGGGGACCCTTACGTCATTGCGTATTCACGGTACGACCCATTGAACAGGGGAATTCGGTGAATGGGTACGAACGCATACCGCTAATATGCGCACGCACTTCTACATATAGCTTGAACACTGGCCAGGATCGGATTGCATGGGTATTGTGGAAATACGAATATATTTCTTCCAACTTTACTAGTGAAATAATCAGAACTGTTATTTCAGTTTCTTTTATTCGCGATAATCTGCAAACTATTGATAGCTTCTAAATTTACATAATCTAGATCTACATCTCTTATATTTCATTTTACTTGCAATATGCATGCATACTGACTTAAAATCTAATTCTGTTTTCAAGAGAGACTTATAATTTAAGTGTCACAACTTTGATCTTTTATAGAGAAAATTTTAATAAATTAAATCTCTTGAAGGATCAAGAAAGGATTTAATAATATACCCAGGCGATCCTATTAATCTTTCTTAAGTTTCATGCCCATTCGTCTGTTCTTCCGAGAAGTGGCCCCCCGATAAGACCGCATTTCTCTCGTATCTCACGTTCAGTGGGTGCGCATTCGCAACCCAGAAACGACACACCCGTGTGGTGATGCGTTGTGAATGAAAATATCGGCCCGGCTTCATTCCGGCAACGGCTGTCTTCGCGCGTCCCTCTTCCTCTCTTTCCCTCGATCAGCATAATCGGCATTCTCGTCGATTCACTCTGATTCGTCGCAAGGTACATTACTTTCCATCTTGCTCGTTCAAGAACGAGCGGTAGGCGCGTCCGTTGAACCGAGACTAATTCCACTTACGCTCTCGGTACGGCCGCGCCGCGACGGAAGGCACCGTGCCTTCGAATACACGCGTTTATAAAGCGCGACGCGCGTCCAAGTGCATCGTTGCAGACGGCAGCGTCGCGTCGTATCCGGCCTGCTCGCAGAGCGTTTGTCGCCAGATAAATTTGCGTTCGATTCGCTCGTAATTGCCGGCGATGACATCTTCCGGTTGTAGCACGCGCTGACTACGCTGACGACGTACTACGATAGTACGCACTGTGTATGTACATACGTACACGCTGGAAACCACTGACTCTCCGGATCCTCTTAACTTGTGACTGAAGTGCCCACTCATAACGGGATCCGCTCCTCTCCGAGTTGTCGATTATAATTTACTGCGGTTACATGTAAAATTATTCAAAATGTAGAGAAATATGTTTCTCTCCGTTCCTTGAATATTCGATAGCTTGCATGAAAAATCCAAAAAAATCGCTATTTTTTACATATTTTTCTCAAATGCTGTATTAAAGTTTGTATATTAATTCTAGAAAAAAATTTCTACAAAAATCACGTATTGAATATAATGTGATCATATAAAACTAAAAGTCTAAGTAATCGTATTTTAACTTTGTCGAAGAGTGAAACATTGAATATGAAACTGTGAAGACATGAAATCGATTTTTTGATTATAATAAAGTTTTATAGATAAAAATTTAAGTTTGTAAAACATAATTTTAAATACAATCTGATTTCTATGATAGTAAATACTAGCTGTTAAAGCTTTATAAGTATACGAAAGTCTTTTTTAATTCGGAGCAATATAAAAGTCTGCATTGAAGTTCGAAGATCCTATAGTTATTAATAGAAAGTGTAAAATTACACATTGCTAATAGAGAGATTAAGAAATGCGTAATGTATAATAGCTAACGTGCCTTTTGATTCTCTTCTCAAATAAGTTTATGTACATTTAACGAGCATAAATGGTCACACAATCATAGATAATTTGCATTCAATCCAATCGTAATAGTCAATCTCCTCTGGTTTCTCGACACGACTACTTTAAATCGATGTTATAATGGATGTTATATTGTCGAAAACAATATAGAAACTTCAAAACGAGAACGAATCACCATCAATATCGAAGCGAAGAGAGGCCCGATTTTACTTTCATGCTTATGATAAATTATATTGAATATCGAAGCGCAAAGCGAAGAATAGTATCAACAACAACGAGAACGAGTAGTGCGTTAAATGCGAAATAAGGCAAACGCCCCGCTCTAATTAATACATTAATTAATAAATCGTGATTATCCCGTGAGTTATTAACGCGTGAGCGTTATTACTCTTTAACTCGTTCACGCTGAGGTAATCATCACGTCGAGTAATAACAGCAACGATCACTATCGAGCTTCTACAATCGCAACGGCATTCTTTTTCATGTGCGGTTTCATGGGCAACCGCCCATGGCAAAGTATTTCATTGAATTGTGGCTAACAGCAAATTAATTGTTATTAGCGTTCGGTTATACGTTACTGTTCGGTGCCAGCTCGATCGCGGCTGGTCACGAGGTCAGGTCAGGTTCAAAGGCTAGTCCGCCTTGTCCGCGCTTAGGAACAAGATGGTAACGATAACGATCGTGGAGAAGGGAGACGTTGAGATAACAGTCGTGCGATAATTGCGGCAACATAAGAGTTTGGCTTAGAGAGGCACAGCTAAGCTAAGATGCACCCACAGGTCCGACACAGAGACCGGGGTGCAGGCTGGTGGCAGAGGTTCCGTTACAGCCCAGAGGCTGCGTTCGTTCACCATTATTGTGGAACGCGGAATATGATTACCTTCACCTGGGAACAAACTCCTTATATACAACAGACCGGCAAAGGAGACCGTGGGCGAAGTTCGTGTCGTGGATATCGTGTCCCGGTTTTACTCGTCGTTCGCGTTCGTTAATCAGATTGGAACTAGTCGGACCGACCGACTTTTAACGAGGAGAATCAGTGCCGTCACTTGGAATCAGCTCGGTAGCTCAAATCTGCATATAGAGTGATTGGAAATGGTATTTTGCGAAGCTTGTTATTGGCACGTACAGTTAATTTGATCTCGCATATGTTATGTAAATCCGCATTTCGATAATCGATATGCGTGCAAATGTGCGTATATACATACATACACGCATTCGCGTGTACGTGAGCGAGCAAATGAGCGTAATATATGTGCACATAGTTTAAGGAGCGGGAACTGATTATACGACTGCACGACTACGCGGACTACGCGGACATATCAATTTATAGAGAACATAACGAACACATTCTCGTAAAGGAGTTGTTTAATCTCGCGGTTCTTTCTAGCCATGCCTCGAAATGTCCGTTGAAAATTCTAAAATTGATTTGTACAACTGCAACATTGTTTTATTTATGACGTCCGTGCAAGTAATGACGCGGTTAACAATTTATGACAACAAATGCCCAGTGACTGAAAGCGCGTACTTCCGGCAAGGTGGTACTTCGTACGTGTTGGTATCGTACGAGTCGGGGAATGAATAACGGACCTGTCCGCCTCTCGTAAAAGGGATATCCGATGCTCGAGCCGCCGACGTGCTGCTTCATCTTCTTTGAGGACTACGCGAGTTTCGACATAAAAACCCGATAATTGACAGCGCGAGTACTAGTCCATCCCGAGCACTTTATTGGCATAACAGTATGTCGGTCTGGCATGCATCAATAATGCCTCTATCGTGTCCTTGAGAGAGCTACAAGAACAGGTATATATCGGAGTACCTACATTATTTGAAAGCCTCAAGATGAAGAATCTATACATTCTACATTTTATAAAATTTACCATTTATATTAAATTGACCAAAAAGATTCGATCATTATTTTTATTTGCATGAAAGTTATGTGGGAAGAGAACAAGCGGTTTTTTTGAATGACAAAGTTTGACTGATGTGAAAGTCAGATAGTTATCGATAAAATCGACACGCAAAGGAAACGAGGAATCTTTGAACGAGTATAAAATTACATAGCCTCGCGTAAAATATAAAGAATATTATGAGAGACACGATCTCTCTACTTTGTTACCGCGGGTACTGTACGATGATCTCTGGTCTTTAGCGGGACATGGTGCAACAGTCGTAATTTTAGTTCCGTTAATAGGAAGGTTCTTTGAATGCCGGCGCGAAGGAAGTTGGAGTAAAGATCGCGCAGGACGAATTCACGTATCTGATATGGCGAATCTTAAGAAACGAGCGGAGAGAATACACGGACATAGAGCATGTACATTTTTAGTTTATGACTGCAAATAAAACCGAATGGTTCATGATGAGATCAAAAAGGCGAATTCAGTGTGTTAAACGCGTCAATTACGAGTAATTACAGAACAAACAATGAAACTTCATGACTCTTCCACCATTAGAGATATTCTTCACCTCCATTCGGTTTTCCTGCGAAAGTCTCATGGGTAATTACAACAATTAGTAGGAAAATACCTCTGCCGTATTCTTCCTTATTTTCCTTTTTTTCACTCTTTCTCTCTCTTTGTTTTTCATATCGCTTGTATATATCACATGCCGCCGGTACATATGATCGCACGTCAAGTTTGGCGCTCGCAAGGAAACCTTCGGTCCCTGAAGAGGTGACTTCCGCGTGCCAGGTAAACTGAACAGTCTCGGCGAGCAGCCGACGCGGCGCGGCGGTAGGACAGGTTGACGGCGAGGACCTTGTTACGCGATCATCAACGGGCAATCTCTCGAGGTTGAAACTAACCGTTGCTGTTTGGAGAAGTCCTCGAGACGCGAAAGATCGCAACACGAGAACTCCAGCGACCCATGTTGTTCCGTACGTCCCACATGAATTTCACTTGTGTACATTTGTGTGAGTTTATAAGACGCGTCGTACGCGTTTACACGTAAGCTGCGAGGTCGCATGTTCCTTGCCGATTACACGGTGGTCATCGTTGAAATTCGCAGCGAAGCTTGCGCGGAACGGTCATTATCGCAGAAATGCTCGGCGTGAGGCTGTTCGGAGGAGCGCACAGAACACCGAATGCCCGTGATCGTGTTTGGAGTTTCTCCGAGGCGATTATATTGCGAGTTAAGGGACTATCGGGTATTCATTACGCTTAATGACCTCTCTCAGGCGCGCGCGGCTCAGCTCGATTCAGCTCGGCTCTGGCGCGAGTGCTTTTGGGCACGAACGACGGTACGTGAGGCGGCGTGAGGAGAGAAGGCACTCTCTCAGAACAACGGGGTTCGATTACTCAGGGCCCCGACGTTCACACGAGGGTGCTCTCGAGCAACAGGTCAGCAACACGTACACGGCCTCTATTTATAAACCTACCTGAGCTAGAATTACGCGCTGCGGAGGATAAACCACCCGGACTCCTCGTGTTCCCCCGCGGTCCCCCACGGCGCGGCGCAACCCTCGCCCATATTAAGTCCGTTCGCGTTGCGCCGCAGCGCGACGGTTCGCATTTTACCTGCTGCTAATCTCGGAGAATTTACGCAGACGTCGGAGCGTACGGTTTAGTATTTTACCTGCCGGTTTCCGCGAATACAGGAAGGCGTTCAATTTATTCCTCATTATGAGTCTTTTCCGATTTATGATAAATCTTTGCAAGTCATCAAATTCATTTTTCGCATTGAGAACATCTATTAATCTCATTTAAATGGATCGTGTGGGATAAAAGTTCTCAAGGACGCGTTTGAGCGAAGCTATCTTGAAAATAATTGAATAAAAAAATTGTAACGGTGGAAATTTCATTTTAAAAATGTCAAGTACTCTTTACGGAATTTTCAATTAAAAATAACTTTTCAATATATATGAACTAATCGGCTTTTATATAATAAATTCGTTTATTCCATTTTTTATTATATCAGCCGTTCAACTATGCTATGAGAAACTCAAGAGGATCCATTGTACAGAGCTGATCGCGATTGAAACATCCCCTCGATCGATCGATCGGTCGTTCCATCGATTACTAGTTCGCTCGGCAGCATGTAATAACGCGCATTATCGCAAGATACGCCCCTCCATCGATATCGTAATATCTCATAGAAAGACGCATCTTCCTCGCCTACAACCTCATGAGATACGCATCTTCCTCGTTTCCTTTTTTTTCTGCTTCCTCTGTTCATTTCCGCCAAATGCACAGCTAATAAGCGCATATATATATATATATACATTTGTATCGAGCAGAAAGAAATTTTACGCTTTTCAAGGAATTTGCTAATATAGTGATTTATGTTAACGTGTAGACATTATTCGGCAGTTTCAAACAGATAATATTTTTTATACTCTTATTTTTTATAAAATATATAATAATACCTTTTTTTATCAGCATTAAGCTTGTTTTATTATATAAATCATAAAATTTTAACACAAGTTTGAAACATTTCGCTTGATAGTTAAACTTGTAATAAAATTACTTATCAAGTATATATGCAATTAATTACGATGTTTATACACACAAGCTCTAGAAACATACTTTCTTTTAAATACCTCAGAATATTGCATAGTTTCAAATTTATTCAACAAGATTAGATACGCCTCTCACTAAGCAATTAACTAGATATTAATATCATGCGCATAACTCGGCTGAAAGTTACTTGCGATTCTTTACGTTCGTTCAGACTCTGCCTGTATATATCTCTGACATATATCGGAGAAGAAAAAAAACTAATGAAGGTGTAATCTCATCTTCCTCGTTCGTCCGTCATGCTTCCGAGTTTCTTATACGAAACCGACGTACTTACACATTCGTTCTTCGTTTGCCCCTCACTCTGTGAAAAAATTCACGCGAGGCTAAGCAACTCCCGTTTTATCTCTTACTTCATTTTCCCTTTCCGCGATATTTGAACTCTTGTTCATTTCAAAACTTTTCGTTTCATTATGCTTTGCCTGATTTAATTGATTAACATAATTTTTCTATTTTTTTGCCATTACTGATATTAAAGATGATATTAAATTTATATAGATTAATATTCTATTTTTTCTTAATTATTGACAAATAATTTTACAACGATATTGCTTCCATGTTGATAGTCTTTTCCTATTCGTCGTGCTATTTACTTACTTTTGAAAACAAACCCATAGAGCAAGCGCGGCAAGTTTCTAGCAAGAAATGCCACGCTCGTGTAAACACGAAGATCTCGGGAATGCAACAACTTCTTCATGGATAATCCATAAGTGGCTGTTTTGTCCGGCATGTAGCGCCCATTCTTGTGCCGCATTTTCATTACACATGCTCCTCTGCTAAATATTATTTCCGCGAGAATAATTAAGTAGCATTTAAAATATTATTAAAGTCTATTAAACTTCATTTTGTATGTCACCAATTAGAATTCTATTAGATTACTTTTATAAAATATAAATATGTTACCGCGATAAAAAAATTAGAACGAAACTAAAAGTTAAAGTTATTTTTTTTTTAAATTTAAAAATAATTCAACTTTCTTTTAACATAATTTGTAATACATAACGTATAAATAAAACATACTATATTAAAACGCGTTTAAGAATATGAATTATTAATCTTATATATTTTCATTTCAGCGAGGTAATTACAACGATTAGAAGTACGTTAACCATGAATTACCATGTAAGATTGAGAACTGATATGCGTGATAAATTATTACCGCAGAGAGTAATCGTTAATCGAAGATCATGGCAAGCAAAATGGTGTCGTCGTCACATTTATTGGCAGGAAGATCGTCGCGAATAATCACAAAGTTTAGGGCGCGCTCAATCGCATCAGTTCACATCAGGCTGCATAATAACAGGAAGACATGCTACGATCACGGTAATTAAAACACGGCACGTTATAATCTTCAGCCCATTAAAGCCCATCAATTACGCACACCCTTCCTCCAACAAGCAGCATCCTATGCTCGTCTGCGAGGCGCATAATTCAGAATGATGCTCTCGCGATAATGGCCGTTGGGCTGGACCAATCAGTTGATAGATTCTTGGAAAGGCACGCGATTTAATGGACCAGTCGAAAATTTCAACGCGATGAATCTCGATTAGAATTTTTTGCATCTTTGGTTCCACCATCCAATCAGTTTAATCACATCGCGTTATGATGATTCTTTTGCACACCCTCAATCGTGGGCAAAATTTCAACGAGCATGCGTTACGGCATCGATGAATATGTAACGCGCCATCGTAATTATGGCGGAACAATATCTTCGATCTGAATTTCTGAAGAACGTTCAGCAACGGTATCCACTTAATTATCCTAGGAACATAATCGTGGCTGTTTAATCAAACGTATATATAATATCGCCAACAGAGAAATCAGTACATCCTGCTAACAGTAACCTCCGGCGGAATGAAATACGATTAATTCCACGTATTCTATTTTACGCTCGTTGTATTGAATGGCGTCCCAATAACGATAAACGAATGATATATTGCGTAGTATTATAGATATGAAGAATCTCTCTTAAAGCCCGGAGAAACAATACTCCGGATCTAACTCCGACACCATGAAGGCGTGGTAGCTCAATAAACTGTGTTAATATGAACTGTAACATACATTTTGAGCCTACGGCACGAGCAAGCAAACTGGTACCCTTTCTCATTTCCATTCTTATATCTTTCAAGAGAAATCTAACACGACCGAGAGCTTCACGGATAAAGGGAGCGCAATTCCGCGCGAGATGTTGCGTGTCCGCTATCTTTCCGTTCTGTTAATCGTTCGCCGATTTCCTTTCAAAGATGACGGGGATCATCCTCGAGCCTAATCGAACGCCGCACGGATGTACTGGTTAATGCTTGATTATTCCCGCGCCGGCTGTCGATGCAGCTTTCTTCCTTCCTCTGTTGTTCGCGTTTTCGCTAAGAGCCGGTTCGTCCGCTATCCACCGCCACCACCACGATATTATTGGTTAGCCGTAGCCTAGCTACAATCTCAAGGAGCGGCGGAAATCGCCCGTTATGAGGAGCACCGGTGATTAATTATTATGCAAACTAGCGGTACCGACATTCCCCGTCCCTTTGGCGTATTCGAGCAGAAGATGCCGACGCCACCGCTGCGGCTGCTCTGTATTCTAACGTAACACGGCGAACTGCTCTCTACGCGAGCTTTCATCGTCTGGCTACCTAACGCTACCATCAATCCCATCGCGTGTTAGCCTCTCTGTAATTAGGTATCATTTCGCACCTATGAAATAAGAAGCTCTACCGCGAGGTCCGGTCGACGCGATCGCGAATTGCTCCAAATGTCTGGCAAAATGGTATGATAATTGTCTCTCGAGCAGAAATAAGACATATTAAATGTGTGTAAATAGGGTTGTCGATGGGACCGCTATCGATGGAATTCGCTATCGTCATTCTTTTAAATTAGGCGGTACAGAGTATACCAGAATATATACTTCGGAAGAAAGAATTTATTTTATAAGTGAATCGGTTATTTTAAAAACCCCATCAATCAATTTTTATCGAAATTGAGGTATTAGAAGATTCTAAATCGGAATAGGTATAAATACATGATTGCCTTCAATCATTTATCAAGTATTCTGTTTTTAACTTTTTAGATAGCATTTCTATAAAAAACATTTATGTGAGAAACAATGACTTATGATGATTTATGTTCTTATATTGAATTCTAAAAATGTGCTCAATAATGAATAAAAAATAATATTTAATTTATCTTAAAAATACTATTATTTTCAAAATTAATTTTCTTTTTGGAAATAAGTTTTTAAAGTGATATGTTCCACTCACTTAATTTATGAAACAATTTATGAGACATTTTTTATATATTTTTAATTAGTTTTAGTACTGTAATTGTAAAAATTAAAATGTTTTCTTCAATTCCCCAAAAGTTATATTTTTTTACTTATAAAACTTCCGAAATGACTAATTCAAGTGCTCTATGATTTTACGATGGATAAATACATTACGTGCGTAAAATAAATTTTTTCGGGAGTTTCTTTGATCGTGACATTATATAATGCATTTTGCAAAATGATAAACTTGCACGATTATTTGTACATTCAGTATTGTCTCCGACGTTCCAAGAATAGCAGATTATCTTATATGCACTCTCAAGAGTCTATCTTAAAGTCTCCTCGAATCTCAACAAAATACTATAATGGAAAGACTAAGCAGAAAAAGTATCAAGGAACACGAAGCGCGAATGATCGCAGATAAGTAATCGCAAATATTTGCCGACACGCTCGCACCTTTGGATCGAATGCGGAAATTGTCAGTCGCGTACATATATCTCTGATTTATGTAGCATATAATTGCCAAATATAATGAGTCTGCGTGACATAAACATGTCTCTTCCGTACAGTACAATAATTATTAGCAGATGTCGATAACGTCGCGATGCGAAGCATATGGGCTCTATGGACCGCGGCCCATAATTCTCAAGAAAATAGTAAAAGCAGGCCTGCAAGCCGGACGCGCCTAAGATTATTACAGCGGTAATTTTCCAGACGAACAAATTCATGGGCTCCTGTCTTAGCTAATCCTATAGCTTATCTACCTATATATTTTTCCGCACTATATATTTTTCAATTATTTATGGTTAATATTCTCAAACACAGATCAGAAAATCTGATTACATTTCGTATGGAATTCGCCCCGTCGTTAGTACGGTCAGTTTTTAAGACGTATACCTACGCAAGTCTATATCTCTCTTAAACACAGCCTATCTCGGCATGCCGGTTACGCCCAGCAGAAGCGCAGAATTTCATGCAAATACGTGGTGCGTCGCGTATATAGGGATACTGAAGTAATTACAATAATAATGGCAGTCATAACAGCGTGTCTCCCCGCGAGCGGATGACGGCGTGTGGGAGCAGAAGTCTTTCCTTCGCCCTTAATGTGCCTGTATACACATCGGAAAACTCTCCAAGTTGGTGTTCATCGCTGTTTGCCTTGCGTTTACACGGAATCCCTGAAACACAGCCGAGTTTGCTTTGGGCGCGATGCGACGCGGCAGAGCGTCATGTACCGTATGAACCGGAAAAGCGGAATCCTTTAACGTCGGGGTGCCACGCCACTTAGCAGAGAATCGACACCTTGAACAAACATCAATGTGCCATGGGAAAGTCTTTCGGATTTCAGCCGCACAGTGAAAATGTATTCAATGTTGGCAAACATCTTCCTTCCTTTCTTCCTTATTTTTTCCGATTACAGATACGAGGATTTGATAAAGCGTGCCTATTCAGCAAGAGGATTACGAGAACGTCATAATTACAGATTTGTCAAATACTAATTCTACGGTAAATGTTTTGGAAAATTTCATAAAGATAACCTCACCGTACAGATTTCCGCGTAATGTCGAGGTGAAGGAACCATAATGACGGGACAGCGAGGGCAAAAGGCGCGTTTGAAGAAACGGTGATTCCGTACTTTGCCAAGAAGAGACACGCGCATCTGTGCCTGCCTGGGCTTTACCGAAGTAACACGCTCGATGGCCTTAGCGAGTCACGATAGTGATTTCTTATACGAGGTTTCCAGATCGACCAACACGACGTCCCGACTAGGAAACCAGTACAAGGAAGTGCAGGACTGAACGATTCTTAACTTCTAGGAAGCGCTCACGAGTGTGTGCGAAAGTCCGAAGAACGTGTCGTGACTTTTATTAACTTTTCTAAAACCAATGAATCTCTGGCGACGTAATGGAAGATTAAATTATCTTCAAGATATTATTTCACATCATTCTTTTTCAATTCCCTTTAAAATAAATCAACAAATTTATTTTACGTGGTGACAAAACGGCGAAATTTTATAAAACATCTTATAAGGATAGCATAAGAATCTAAGAAAAAGACGTAATAAGAATAGACTGCACATTTCTATGAAGTTGTCACTATCGATTTAGAAAAAATAAAGTAGCTTAAATTATATCGCTCTCTTTATCTTTAAAGTATCAAATATTGAAGAGGAATGCTGATTCCATTCTTTATAACAGAATTCAGATGTTAAAATCAGGAAATGTTTAGTTTATACATATTATCTGTGATAAGAGCAAACAATGCAAGCTCGCAAGAGTAGGCAAACATTTCCGGCCATTATAAAATGAAGAATAATTAAGAATGGGCTTCATAAAAGATTCCTCGTGAATCAAACTCTCGCGTTTAAAGATACAATCACGTATGCAGCCTCAGGTGTCGAAGGATCGATGGAGTAAAAGAGCGTGACGACCATGCTCGGCTCGTGCTCGAGGCATACAACGGAACGTCAGTGTGACCTATGCCCAGGTGCAGGGGAACACCTTCGTTTCTCTGTATAAATAAATAGTACACTAGTGAGACTGCTAGTGCACCCGGCTACACGCCAGTAAAGATCACCTTCCGAGAGACAAGGCGCACGGGAAATAATGTAACGATGGTGAGCCGGATGCGAGACCGCGTGAACCACGAGGGGCAGCCACACAGCGTTAGTTGCCAGTGGAGTTGTCTTACCCGGTGTAGACGCGAGATACGATCTCCGCCAACTTCTGACCGCTAGTTGTGGGTCCATAGCTCCGAGGCGGGCTCGCGAAACGACAAATCCTGTCGACGAGACTCGTACGTTGTCAGCCTTGGAACGATAATCGCCGCCGGGGACACCCACGAAATGGCACGTCGTTAAATACGCGGCGCAAAGTAGCACGAACGCTTCGTGATGGACTGTTTTATCCCGGTCAGTCCGTGCCCCACTGATACTAGCTTAGCTACTCAATATGCTAATAACGAAGAAGATCATGTCCGTACTATATAAAAATGATGAAACGTATATTTGATGTCTATCACTGCTAGAGATATATTCTGGACGATTGAGCGATTATTGTGGGATTCGTATCCTTATGACGATTGCTGATATCTCAGGAGACCGGACGACCTAATGCTGCAACTTCGAGCAATCGCTAGGCTACATTCTCAATAAGCCTCAATTATGATGAGGGATTGCTGTGATATGTACCTACGGTTATTGAGTGCGTGCCTGCAATTGAAAACGGACCAATTACATTGATATCAATGTTTGAATCAGCGCGATGTAGTTTGGCATTGAACTCTCGGAATCGAGCTGCGCGTCACCCTCTGAGACTCCGAGATCCGGAAGATCTCTCTCTCTCTCTCTCTCTCTCTCTCTCTCTCTCTCTCTCTCTCTCTCTCTCTCTCTCTCTCCCTCTCTCTCTTCCTTCTTCCCTCTCTCTCCCTCTTCCTCTTCCTTTCTTCTTTTTTCTTTCTCTTTTTCTCTTTT
>Ga0157364_1003610_pt1 | contig 15065 bp, 8 predicted proteins | sample AttsexASBM2_FD_111476 | JGI IMG/M metagenome (GOLD analysis project Ga0157364, IMG submission 111476) | Fungus gardens microbial communities from leaf cutter ant in Ribeirão Preto, State of São Paulo, Brazil - Atta sexdens ASBM2 | ecosystem: Host-associated > Fungi > Mycelium > Unclassified ... | reverse complement strand
TGAAAAGAGATTTCACGATTATTTTTCACCTACACACACACACACTCACACACACACACACACACACACACACACACACACACACACACACACACACACACACACACACACACACACACACAAAATGTTCAATATATTTAAATATATTTAAATATGAAAATTTTACTTCTCTCTTTATTCGACTTCGCCTTTTATCTTAATGAAAACGTTATATATTATTCTTAAAAATTTTATTTTATTGTTATTATTAAAGTTACACTTTTTATATTTTTTATATTTTTTGTAGTTTTTAAGATTTCTTTTATAATTTTAGTCTTTTTTATTTTATTTATACTGAGAGAAATAATATTTACGATAGTAAGCTTTAGCATCAACTGTTACGATTGCTTTAGTTAATTATCTTTTTAGATTACTTTAGATAATCCTGAGATCTATTTTTGTTCAGGCGTAGTTACCATTGCCTGTGTAATCTTACGATAACCACCGTCGCAACGCGATCCAAGCTTCTTAACACGACAGACATTGTCCTTACAGATATACACACATACACATATACACACACATACATAAACAAAGATCACATTAATTACCTGTATGTGCACAATAGATATAATAATTACATGTGTATATGTTAATATAAAGTCGTGTGTATCCGCAAATGTTCGACGCTTCGCAGACATGGCGGAATCAATACCTGAATCGAATTCGTCTTTTACTAGCTATCTATGATTGTGATTCCTTGTATTAATGTCTTTGGTATTCTGTTTAGCGATATCGTTCGCGTGATGTTCTCGATTCGCGATCTCGTACACAATGCAGTGCACGGAAGAAGTAATAATAAGAAGTAATCAAATACACTCGCGTTCAATTTCCGTCGCTGGAAACGGACATTTTTACCTTTATTCAATCGTTCCGAAAACTTTTGCTAGTACTTTGGAAGTATTTTCTCAATTCTTGTTGCTAATTAAAATTTAATGCTTTGCGGCCTAAAAAATTCACTCTCTAAAACTCTTTGAGCGAATATCACTCTGCAGAGTGAAATCTCATTCCTAAAAATTGAAAATTGAGCTATTTTTCTTCTCAAGATTAACTCAATTTTAACTCTTTATTCCACTCGAAAGAATTTAGAGAGTAGACACGGATAATTTTGTGTCAAGATAATTAGATCAAAAATTAATCTGGAAATCAAAAAGAAAATTATTATTTTTTTTTTAATATATCATCTATTCTCCAGAAACGCGATCACAGCAATCACAATGAGATAACTACCAATAATATTTATAATATTTAATTGCCGATTGTAAATCCATAAAATAATTTTGGCCGTAAAGGATTAATTAATAATAATTGTACTGTGCTATTTGTGAATAAATATTATAAAGGAACGGTTTCTTGTAAAAATTCAAGACTCGCCATGACGATCATTTAACATATTTGTGATGAGAAATTGAAAATCTGGTTTTTAAACGAAAATGTTAAATATTCAACTGTTTACAATAACATATTTGCGATAATGTATTGGAGAATAATATTTAAATTAAAATCTTATATAAATTATGATATAATAATTATATATTTATCACATACATGGCGAACTCAATGGACACCGTTGCTATATGCTGGCCGATATAGGCACAATAATCTTATATCGCATATATATGTGTCACGCGTTTGTTAATCACTAGCGATGACGTTTGAAATAATCAATCTTTATGCTCTATAATTACTCTTTTTACAAAGAAACAAATTCCGTTTCCAGTGGGCGCAAAAATTCGGTATTGATGCAAAAAACTGCGCAATAGATGACATATCAAGTTCTTCCTTTCAAAAAATTGCCATGTTTGTAAAAAATGTTTCTCCGTGTACCAAATGATTCATTATAATACAATTCATTTACACGTCCACGTTTGCGGATGGATACGCGCGCAAGTGTTCAAAAGACAAAATGCCCGGTAAGAATGCAAGGTAAACAGGATCCGAGGGTATCAAGGTTGTGCGACCCTTGCGATCGAAATTAAGATAACGCATGCGAGAGCGTCGATTCTGCTTTTGTTCGAAGAGCGCAAATTTTCGAAGAGCTTGTTCTCGCTGGAGAAAACTAATTCGCGCCACGAAATCGATAGCAATAAGATAAGAAAGTTCTTTATGATACCAGATGTCAATGTTCTGTCAGAGGATATTTGTAAAGAAAATAAGATATTTATGAACTATTCATTGAAGAGTTTTAGAGATACAAAAATCTTGCCTTTTTAGAATTTCTAAAAGTAATCACTTTTTGAGAATCCTCTTTAGCGTCGAGAGATCAAATATTTCGTAACAAATATTTCTAGGCATACAGAAATATTAAACGTTGAGCTTTGAAATATTTACAAAATAATGTCTCAGTAAATATAAATGTTTTCTTCCGTCCGTTGTGAAGATAAGTACTTAATAATGAGATAGTTGGACAAATTAAATGGAAATCCCAAGAAATAACTAGAAAAAAATAACTAGAAAAAAAAAGAAAAAATAATTTTGTATTAATGAAAATAAAATCAGATAACGCATTGGCATCGATCTGTATCAATATAAAATGGAAATCATTTTTCATATTTGTAAGAAACGTGGTGCAATTAAATTAAAACTCTCGAGGATGAGCGCTTTTTGCCTGATATTCTCGCCTTATCTTCTCTTCATATCATACTTCATTTTTAGACGAAATACGTAGAAATCCTCGAACGGTAGAAATCGACTTTCTCGCTCGTGCAAACAAAGTGTTGAGTCCAGAGAAGATTTCGGGAGAGGAATTATTGGCCGTAAAAAGATCGAGATCGGAATTTCGCAAAGGGCTCGACTAGAACGAAGGAAACCCCGACGAGTTACGGCCTCCGTTACACGGAAGATGGGGTTTCGTGGCGACGTATTTTTGTTCCTATATATCTTTTCTTAACGAGAGTCCGTGCGAAGAGAAAAGAGTCCACGCGAGGTTGATGTCTTCCGCTCCTGATCGCAGAAAATTGTCCCTGGACCCAGTACTGCGGCGAATTATTTTTTACGAGAAAATGTCATAAAGAAAACAGGCGAAAAGAAAGAGGAGCAGGAATAGGAGGGCATATTGGATCGTTCGGGCGTGAATAGTAAGATATTCTCACAACAAAATGAACGAGATCGTCCCAATATTGTTATTTAAATCGATTATCTGTCATTACTGTAACGAAATAACAGTCAATTCCGTTAGGTGTAAATCTATCCCTTTTTCCCCGTTTCATCGATGTATGCAATAAATGTTCGATCAACAGATTATTTAATTTCTCTTCGAAATTTTGTTAATAAATTATTTTCTCGATTGACATTGTAATTGACTGAGTTTATTCGAGGGAATTATTTATTATTGATTCGTGAAGCGGCGGACGTTTGCGTACAGTGTGTTCCGCCGTGAAAACTATACGGAAGTTGTCGGTTTTCCGACAGTTCAAAACGATGGAAAGATAATCAAGATGTTATAAAACATACATAACGTATTACTAATTACTTTCTAACTTCTCCTATATTTTCCGAATGAATTTGAAATTAATCTGTCTCTCTAGCACTCTTCCTTCATAATTATCAAGCTTTTTTCATAAACAAGTTATTAAACTTTCTTTATCATTCAGAATTCATTTTCCTCAGGTAATTGTTATAATCATTGTCAAGGGAAGCACATTTTATTATTAAAATAAAAATTACAAGTTTTTAATCGAATCAAAACATGACATAACTAATTTACTTATAATTTCTTATAAACAGCTTACAGATACAATCATAATTTGCCTACTAAATTCAGCGATTCGAAAATAAAATTTTGAAAAATAAAGACAAATTTTAATAAATAAGAATTATGATAAACAAGACAAATCTATCTCGAATTGTTAATTAATCTCTTTAATTATGAGATTACATAAATTTCACTGCTTCACTCTGTCGTACGAACGTCCGCACGCTCACCCAAAAAAAATCGCGTTTTATAAATGTACGACAAATGTACCCGCTTAACATATACAATACATATGCATCGTGAGACATAAGTATTGCACCGAAAATAAATCTAGTAAATTAACACAAACGAACACGTGTCTACACAGACAGAGAAACATACGAATAGCAGCCAACAAATGTCTACGTAAGTGTCGCAAGAAAGTTCAGAAGATTCATACTAAAAGTATTAGATCTTTTGATCTATCGATATTTCTTCTATTTCTTTCCTTTTTTATATGCTGAATCTTACGTGTGCATACGATCGAATATATTAATCGTGAAACGAAGAGAAACGGAGGACGATCAAAGAAAATGACGGAAACGTCGGCGTATCGACGGCCGTACGACTTGACAAGTCGAAATTAATTGCATATCGCGAGAATGTGTGATCTTTCTGTATGATTACGCGATCTCTGCATAAGAGAAACACTGAAAGCAAGAAAAAAAGAGAGAGAAAAGGAGAGAAAGTGTGAAGCAGGTGTAACTACAACAGTTGACAATAAAGAAATCGCAAAGAGGAGAGTACTTTGACCTGATGCTTTCATCCGTACGACCGTCGATCGTAGGGGTGATGCATAGCATAGTAATATCACATGATACATGTCACTGTGTAACATCATTTCTCAAATATTAACACATACCTACGCGCGCGCGCACATTTATGGAACCTTTTTTCCGGCCTGATTCGTTGTTAATTCTGTACCGAGCCACAACACAATTCCCTCTCGCTTGGAATATATATATATATATATAAATAAAAATATAAATATATATATAAATAGATATATATATAAATACAGATATAAATAAATATATTATATATATAAATAAATATATATATGTATACATATATATAAACACATATAAATATATATATATATACTTTCGATATATACGACGAAGAGGCAGTTCAAAGGCAAGACGCGAGAACAAAGAAATTATGACGATTATATTTTATAAATAAAAAAAATTGACATGTGATATAGATGGTAAGGCACGCGAGAATGCGTTGCGATGCATTACGAAAGCAAATGTATTCTGTATATCGTTTCATTAAATCTACTAAAACGACGGATTAGTTTTTTCTTTCCTTTCTTCGCATCTCCTTTCCCTCTTTTTTCAATCTTTTTTTTTTTTTGCTAAGTCTACTTATAAGTCCCATGATGCGTCTAAGAGTTTTTTATTCAAGGGTAACTTTTCACAATAACCCATCCTTGCTTCTTTTTTTTGTGTACACCTGGCCTACAGCTCTAAGCACGTCACACCGGTTCTCTAGTAGAACTTTCTTTCTCTAGTAGAACTCAAATGTGAAAGAACAATATTAAAGTGCAAATGTCGATACTGTCTTACGTAATATTTTATTTATGATCGTTTTCATTGATAACAAACGAACGTGAATCAGAAAATATATTTCTGATCGTCGACTAATCAAGAGAAAACTATTGAAAATTTTGATGGATATGCCATATTATAAATTAGCAAGCAATTTTAAAACTTCGTGGATTTGTAAAATTATAATATTCTTAGAAAAATCACTCTAAGATAATTTTATTTTTAAAATACATTTTCTATATGCACAAAGATAAGAGAATAAGAAGATTTAATAACAATAATTTAAATTTAATGAAATAATAATAAATGTTGATTAAATAAAATTGACTAAAATCTTTTTATTTTGATATGTGATTATAATACTTTTTAAATAAATGAGCGATTTATTATTTCTGTATAGAAAGAACGATTTGATTAAGTTAACTAAAAATTTAAATAGAGAGATAATAGGTATTTTTATTGGGGATCTTTAAATAGGTACACACATTTTTTGTTGGAGTAATTAATCCAAATAATTATATAGGAAATTTAAGCATAAAATGAGCAATGTTGCTAAAAAATTTTAATATTCTAACAATCTGCTTGAACGTCTTACATAATTATTTTGATAGTAAAATAATTTTTTATTAGCACATTTTTAAAGAGCCAACTTTTTTCAGTCAAATTTTATAACAAAAATCATGGATATAAGAAAGTATAAATAAATAATTTGTAAAAAATAATCACATACCTTTCTAGAGTAGTTAACTGTATCGAGTAATGGTTTGCTGATAAATTTTCGCTGATCTATACATATCGCAATCATTCGTTGTTGAAGCATTAAATCTCGCCACTAGACCTCAGTTCAACTTTGTTCAATAGTTTATCGCTAAAGAACACTCACTACCGCACGTAATAACGTTATATTAAATACATCACACAATGTTGTTAAGATGTTATATTAGAATCTTTTAGAAGACGTATACTTTTTAACGTTGCCGCAATTCTGCAATGTTTATTACAGCAATATTGCACAACGTGCGTGTAATACAATTTTGCATTGAGAATAAGATTTATTTGTAATATTTTTTATTATTTGTATCATTTTTCATAATATATTAATTTAGTCAGAGACGAGCCTAGCCAGAGACGGCCAAAGTCGAGATTCATTAAATTATAAATGCGACGAAATCACAGCTTTCTGAGTACATCTTATGGATTTCAGAACAGATTCCAATCGGAATTATTTGTCTTAAAAAATACAATAGAAAGGGAATTATGAATAATTCTGATCGGAATTCCGAGAAAATAATTCCCTAATTAAACGTTAGCGTTTAAAATTGTCTTTTTTTTATTGTTCATTTCTATAAACATTAACTTTAATCTGTTATGACTATTTCTATGAATGTAGATTAACTTTAGAATCAGAGAGAAAAAGATAAAGAGTAAGTTAAAATTAATCTATAATGATCCATTTTTATCTATATATAGATTTTAATTTTAATTCATTCTTTATCTTTTATTAATTCTTAAGGATTAAAAGTAGAAAAATAAAAAACAAGTTAAAATGAAATTATGGTTAATCTACATAAATAGAAATTGACACATGTGTAATTTATTCTTTATCTTTATTTAAGCATTAAAACTAGAAAAAGTTAAAGTATAATTCCTTTCTTTGTCTCCTTTTTTCTAGTCGATTCCTACATCTAAACAATTATATATGCACACTTCTGAGACAGCAAAATTATTTTTATACGCGGGCAGCCAACTCTTTTTGCACGTCTCTGACTATATGTATTGTACATCGGACAATAAAAATGCTAATGAGAAACAAGGAGTCGCATCACATGTTGCAAGACAATAAAGTAGAGGGGAAACAAATTTTATAATAAATACCTGTGTCAAGTAAGGAAATGATTCGACAATTTTTTTTCTGAGACAGATACATACAATATATAGTATGTGATCCATTCGGCTCTGCAACGCTCTTCGATTTTGATTGATCAATCGGAAAAAAGAATTTTTTCTAATTGATCAATCAAAAAATATTTCGAAGCATTTGTAACACCGAATGGATCACATGCCAATGAATCATAGCCATAGCTAATACAGAATCTATTTCGAGTATTCTCAACCAATCCAAACTATTCAATTATCGAGACTTGTTCAATGAATTGCTGCAACGTTTCTGAATTATACAAAGCAATGGTTTATAAATAAATTTTAATGAACGTTTGCAAATTAAGTGTTGTGCCATGAAAGAAAAGCGATACTCGCGCGGAAAATTTATTTTAAACGTCACAGAACGTCGAAAAACCCACCAACGGTCAATCTTGCGCAATGGGATATCGCACGACCAATGCGATTGCTCGCAGCAGTGCCAGGTGGCGTGCGTGCATCGGTCGGCGCATGCGCAGTTCCTCACTGAGATAAGAAAATAGTCCGCTTTCGCGAAAACACGATACAATCGCCGAGGCAACGACAAGAGACGCAACGACGATTTTGTATCTGAGATAATCATCGCGATCGTGTTGAATTTTCATCGCTTGTCAACAGCGCGTTACGTTTTTCACGTAGGCGTAATCATAGGTTCGTTCGCAGCGGGCGCGAGAATCTCAAAGGTTGCCGGATATTACTACGCCGCACGTTGTGTGCGAAGGAAACGCGACGGCGGAGTACAGAAAGAGAGAGCGAGAGGGAGCGATAAATCGCGCAGCTGAACACCGCGAGAGCGAGAGAGACGGACGGCGATCGGCCCGCCAGGCAGGAAGTGGACGTCAGAGTGGGGGCAACGTCGAAGGCAGTTGAGTCGGTGGTGGCTACATGTGGATATCCGCCGGTCGTGACGAGAACTTTCGTATCAGGGAGCAGACGTTAACTTCCTCGCGTCGAATCGCGGGAGCCGTGACTTACCACACTGTGAACGAGAACAATCCGCCGTTAATCATGCAGATGGACCCGACGACGTTGCAGCTGATCCAAGTCCTCGAGAGGACCGTCTCGTCGGGTAAGTGTATCGGAATCGTATCGTCGTGGCGACGTTACGGAGGACCGGCGGGCCGTTTTCTTTCATTCAGACGTCTTCTCGAGATTTCGCTCGATCGAAAGCGCGATGCCGATGCGATGCTGGGTGCAACGGTAGCTGCGACGGCGGCTGCGAGGGCGATGGCGAGCTCGATCTGGAGCACATGAGAGGGATATCGGAGGAACCGCGTGCGCGTCATCGTTCTCGGTTCCGGCAGGGCTCGTCGCAACGTGCTTGGATCGGACGGCCGCCGCCTTAGCCGATCGCGCAATTTTGCCAGCGACACGGCTGCCGTCGTCTCGTGGACGGGACCGTGAGCCATTTCGCATGCTATTAGGCGCGATATCGCGCCTGATCGCGCCCCGTCGTACTGTTGCTAGGCGCTTTGTTCGCCGCTGGAAAAGTATTGTCCCGTGTGACGGTTGCTGATATTTGCACGCATTGGCGCGACACGCATCGCGAGGCGCCTCGCTTTCGTCTAACCTACGGTTTTTCACGATTTCTGACGTGGTATTTAGTAATGCTTTTTTCCAATTTTTTATTACACATGACGGATCGTCCTTAGGTTAATTTTTATCACTTTCACAAAAATTATTAAATAATTCTTTAAAATCTTTAGAAAGTATATATAAGGTGTACTAAAAAAATTGTACATGAATGTTATAACTAATTATTCTGGAGAGTGCATTTTGTTTCATGCATGATGTATCATTTTATTCTTGTTAGTCATCAAGTATTAAAGAATACAATGATACATTATGTCTGTTCACGTTACTTGAAATTCCTAAAAGTTTTGCACTTAAAATGAGATAAATATATATTTGAGCGTTGAAGAGGAAGAAAGTGAAAATACTGAGTGCAGAAAGTACAAGTAATGCTTAGGTAACATGAACAGACCAATTATGTTTAATGCACGAAACAAAATATACTCTTATATCACTTTTTATCAATGTAGTTTAATTTCAATCTCAGTTGAATTAATTTATATTTTTCTAAGAAATTAATAAAGATAAAGAGTAATTTGAACCGAGATTAAAGTTAATTTACGTTGATAGAAATGTCACCAGTATCTCAAAGAAAAGAAATGCGCAAGATATGAATGATCTAATTGTATCGAGGATTAATATTCTTAATATTAATTATGAACATACGAATATAATATGTCTCTATGCATTTTCAGACAAGAATGAGCTGGTGGCAGCGCAGACTTTCTTGCAGCAGGCGGCCGAAACCAATCTCGTGAGTATAAATTTGCCACTGTATCTATGAGATTTATCTTATGTTAGTGCAAGAAGTATTCAATTGCAATACTCGGTGGTATGTCTGTTTCAGCATGAATTCGTGCAACGACTCAGTGCCGTGCTGGTCACAGTCGGCGCGAGCCCCGTTGCCCGCATGGCAGCGGGCTTACAGCTCAAAAACCAACTTACCTCCAAGGATCCTGATATGAAATTCCAATATCAGCAACGTTGGCTTACTATCCCTGTTGAAACGAGGGAATATATCAAGAAAAATGTAAGAAGTGCCATATTTATCCTATTTTCTCATATTATTTTAACATTTTAATCTATTATATAGAGATGATATTCTTTCTTCTGAAAATTATAATTATATATTATTTGAAGTGAAACAGAACATGAAATAGAAATGTTTTTATTTTTTTCTCTATTATCTGTTTATATCTTTACTCTCAATTTTATTTTTATGTTTACTCTTTTAATCCTACTTGTAAATAGGTAAGTGATAAGATAGTAAGAAGATTCAATTCTGAACGAAAGTGAAATAATAGAAATTTCATGCAAAAAATAATTTTTTATGATAATGATATTTTTTTATAAAATAGTTTAACATTATTTTGAAATTTGAGATAAGAAGTCATGAATATATATCATCCCTTATAAAATGTGTTCCTTTTTATTTCAATATCTTGTTTTTTAGACATAATATGAAAGATTTAAATATGACTTTTTTTAAGGTAACATTTTTCGCATGTGACGATGAAATTGTATACTTTTATAATTTTTATTTTGTGACATTGGCAAATTTAAAGATTTGTTAAGGAGGCCACTTGTTGGCGTGTCATAAGCGAAATTTTTTTAGGTCTAATATGAAAAAATAGAATATTAAATCATTATTCAAATTATTACATTGAAAAAGTATTATTTAAATGTATAATTCTTAAAATGTTTTATTTTAAATTACTTCAAACAAAAAAAAGAATAATATAATGAAATCTGTTTTTTATATCTAATTCTTAAAATTAAAAAAATTTTTTTAGAATATTAAAATTATAATTAAGCATGTCAAGTGCTAAAAATATAAATAACATTTTGCTATAAATATTTTTAAAAAAAGGTTAGCTATTTGTGACTATCGATAAACAGTGCAATTTATCGTTATAGATTCTGCTAAATGTGTATGTACATATATACGGAGGCGTTATGAAGTATTAAAAAGATTACATTCCAGTATAGAGCGTAAAATTTAGACGGATGTAAAATTTTAATAATAGGTACTAATAATTTTCAAAAGATATCCAAAAACATATGAAAATGGATCGCTCCAACTGTGATGTCATCAATGTCCTTATCCTAAAACTCAAGCTACATCCAGTACTGAAAATCTATAGTGTGTGTTACGTATATTATAGATTTTTACCACAGCAGTGAAGAAATTGGCGAAACTTCCTTTCTTTTGGTTGTTGATTCGTTGCAGTTGGCGGGAGGTTGATGTTTCATATCTGGTAACCTTGGGACTGGGGCGCGAAAGCAAATTTCAATGTAAAATTCTAAATCTAAGATGTAACACTTCCATATACAATGTGTGTCTCATGTACATTACCTGCCTCGAATATCTCGAAAAAACGCATTAAAAAAATATTTGGAAATAAAAATTATATGGTTTGTGTATGTGTATTGATATTACAAATTAGAATTTGCACTTTACCAAGGTGGAAAATTTACTATTTTAGGAGAATTTCGTATTTAAATTTTTCACAACATGATTATAAATAAGATATTGAAAAAAGTAAGATATTGAAAAAAAAAGTATTTTATGGGATAAGAAATACATTCGTAACTTCTAATCGGAATTTCAAGGTAACGTTTATCTTTACAAAAAAAATGTATCGTCAGAAAACTATTTTTTCATTTTATGAAAATTTTATAATAATAGTAATAGTAATCATAAAAAATTATTACAAAAATTATTAAAAGTAACATTTGTTAGAGTGTGTTAAATATATTGATCAATTATTTTCCTTCATGCACAGAGAGATATACTTATTCTTGCAGATTTTAGGAGCGTTGGGAACAGAAAACAATAGGCCAAGCTCTGCAGCACAATGCGTCGCTTATGTAGCTGTTGCCGAGTTGGCAGTCGGGGAATGGAGCGAATTAATTCCATTGTTAGTCAATAATGTTGTCAACCCGTCCAGTACCGAGATGATGAAGGAGGCTACTTTAGAGACTATTGGATATATCTGCCAAGAAATCGAAAGTGAAGTGCTAGTATCACAATCAAATGAGATTCTTACTGCTATCATTCACGGTATGAAGGGTTCGAGCACATCAAATCACGTTCGATTAGCGGCTACAAGCGCTCTGTACAATTCCTTGGAGTTCACCAAAGGAAACTTTGAAAAAGAGGTTAATATTATCATTGACGCGAATATCATTTTTATATACAACTGTGATACAATTTATGCAATAAATAACTAAATAACTGCTTTGATCTTTTAATCCTATATACAGACGGAACGAAACTTCATAATGGAAGTAGTATGTGAAGCCACTCAGTCTACCAATACTCAAATCAGAGTGGCTGCGTTACAGTGTCTTGTGAAAATTATGTCACTGTATTATCAATACATGGAACCATATATGGCTCCAGCATTGTTTCCTGTAAGTGTTATTTGTATGAATTTCAATTGTCTTTAAAATATTACATATTAAATATAGTATATATTTTATTAATGGAATTTTTATTTTAGATTACATTAGAAGCTATGAAATCTGATATTGATGAAGTGGCACTTCAAGGAATAGAATTCTGGTCGAATGTATCTGATGAAGAAGTGGACTTATCAATGGAAGAAGGAGAGGCATCAGAAGGAGGTCGCCCACCGCTAAAAGTCTCGCGGCACTATGCTAAAGGAGCTTTACAATATTTAGTACCAGTGTTGATGAAAAAATTGACCAAGCAAGAAGAATTTGATGACGAAGATGATTGGAATCCTTCAAAAGCTGCTGGAGTTTGCTTGATGTTGTTGTCATCATGCTGCGAAGAAGCTATTGTTCCGTTCGTTCTTCCTTTTGTTAAGGATAATATTAAAAGTCCCGATTGGAGGTATAGAGATGCGGCTCTGATGGCATTCGGTTCGATTCTTGGTGGTTTAGAACCTGCCACATTGAAACCGTTAGTAGAACAAGCCATGCCAACTCTCATTGAGCTGATGTACGATAACAGTGTAGTCGTCCGTGATACTGCGGCTTGGACATTTGGACGCATATGCGAGATGATTCCAGATGCTGCAATCAACGAAACTTATCTGAAGCCATTGTTAGAATCTTTAGTGAACGGACTGAAGGCAGAACCACGAGTTGCTGCCAATGTATGTTGGGCATTTACAGGATTAGCAGAAGCGAGTTACGAGTCTGCTGAGGCCAGCGAAGACGGCAATCAACCAGAAACGTACTGCATGTCACAATATTTCGATTTTATCATTCAACGACTTTTGGAAACTACTGATCGACCAGATGGGGCTCAAGCGAATTTGAGATCTGCTGCTTATGAGGCTCTCATGGAAATGGTGAAGAACTCGCCGCGTGATTGTTATGTAACCGTACAAAAAACTACAATGGTGATACTGGAGCGACTGCAACAAGTATTGCAGATGGAGTCGCACATACAGAGTCATTCGGATCGTGCCCAATATAACGATTTGCAGTCGTTGCTTTGTGCGACTTTACAATCAGTCTTGCGTAAAGTCACTACAGAGGACGCTCCGCAAATATCCGATGTAATAATGACTGCTCTGCTTGCCATGTTTAACTCAAACTCCTGTAAATCAGGTGGCGTACAGGAGGATGCGCTCATGGCAGTTTCGACTTTGGTTGAGGTGTTAGGCGAAGGTTTCTTGAAATATATGGAGGCATTCAAACCTTATCTCTGTCTCGGCTTGAAGAACTATGCCGAATATCAGGTGTGTTGCGCAGCGGTCGGTCTCACTGGTGATATCTGCCGCGCTCTCAAAAACAAGATGCTTCCTTATTGCGATGAAATTATGACTCTGTTGTTGGAGAATCTCAGCAATAACGCCGTGCATCGCTCAGTTAAACCGCAGATCTTTTCGGCTTTCGGTGACATCGCCATGAGTATCGGACCAGAATTTAAAATATATTTGGACGTTGTATTGCAGACGTTAGTACAAGCATCGCAGGCTAACGTAGATAGAAGCGATTACGATATGATCGATTATCTCAACGAGTTACGCGAGGGCGTACTTGAAGCTTACACTGGCATAGTTCAAGGTCTCCGCGGTGATGGAAATAATTGTCCGGATGTTGCTATTTCTCTTATCGAGCCGCATGTGCCGTACATTATACAATTTATCACCTCGATAGCGCAAGATCGCGAACATTCCGAGGGTAATGTGTCGGCCGCGGTAGGTCTGCTAGGCGATCTCGTCATGGTGTTCGGAACCAAATTATTGCCTATGGTGGAGACCGAGCCGCTTAATGATTTGCTGACCAAGGGTAAGAAGTCACGCACTCACAAAACTAAACAGCTGGCGAGCTGGGCTGCGAAAGAGATTCGAAAGCTCAAGACTGCTGCCAACGCTACGTCCAGTTGGTGAGTACCTCTCTTTATATTTCTCGATTTGTTTTATGCGCCGTCTTTAATTAATTCGCAAAGTTCTCGATGCGATTTGATCATTTTAATCGACGCGCGATGCACTAACATTGCATATTATTTTGAGTTTGATTTTGGTTCGCATTCCGTTAAAGGGATGAAATTTATCTTTATTATTTTTGTTCCTTTTTTGTGCTTTTCCGCACGCCGCCTTTATCATGCATATTCGATTTTACTATCTCACCATACATTCTTCGGTTGTTAAGTTTAATTTAACTGGCGAGCTTTTCATAGCAAGGATAGGATGTAGTTAGGACAGAATTATTAAAGGAAACAGAGAAGGGGGAGGGCGGAAGATAGAGAGAATGAAAGCGAGAGAGAGAGAGAGAGAGAGAGAGAGAGAGCACGTGAGCATTGAAGAATCACTTCAATGTTGATAGGAATGCACTATCTTTTATCGTGGCGTTGTTTTTCTGTCCCTCGGATTCCCCGCGTACGCGATTTGAAACGTCCGCTGGAAACTCCCCCTCTCCAAAAAGAACGAGCACCGATGAGCGACGGTGACTGATATTTGGCTCGCTTTTGTTGTTTACAGATCACCCCACGGTTGTACTGTCGTGCAATTTGATTTGACTAGAAAGCTATCAAACACAATACAAAGACAACAAGATTGGATGGTGCGGATGCGAGTTGATGGATGTGCGTGAGTTCCGAAGCGATAATGACGAGATGGAGTGATGAGTCTGCACGTGTCCCTATCTGGCGACGGTATTTTATTGATATAATATATCGGTGTCGAGCGCATCTCATATGATAAGAGAGAAAGGGATTTTTAGCGAGAAAGCGAGAATGAAAGAAAGAGAGAGAGAGAGAGAGAGAGAGA
>Ga0157364_1003609_pt1 | contig 15072 bp, 7 predicted proteins | sample AttsexASBM2_FD_111476 | JGI IMG/M metagenome (GOLD analysis project Ga0157364, IMG submission 111476) | Fungus gardens microbial communities from leaf cutter ant in Ribeirão Preto, State of São Paulo, Brazil - Atta sexdens ASBM2 | ecosystem: Host-associated > Fungi > Mycelium > Unclassified ... | reverse complement strand
GTGTGTGTGTGTGTGTGTGTGTGTGTGTGTGTGTGTGTGTGTGTGTGTGTGTGTGGTTTGGTGTGGTGTGTGTGTGGTGTGGTGTGGTGTGGTGTGTGTGTGCGTGCACGCTACGTGTGTGAGGCGAGTATCGACCGTGCCGATACTACAGTCGCACGGAGCAGTACGTGAGAGAACCGCGTGTGTATATCCGTACGAACGAGTGCGCGCGTGTGTGTCCATGTGCGCGACGTTGATTAATCCCGCAATTGCATCTCGGCTTGGACGATCGAAGTTGCCAAAGTTCCGTGCGGTATGCCGGATTTCGATGAATGTGGAAATGCGCGCGGGATGTTGCAAACGATGCGTTCGGAGCGAATCAAACTTCCTCCCCGTTGTAACCGTTAGATACATAGCGTTTGCGTTACGATATTTAAGAGCCGAAAGAGAGTAGCGTCGACAACATTTGAATAATTTCGCATACGATGTGATACAGAAATATCGAATGGTTCCGTAAATAAGTAAACATTTGTCGAGATATTTTGCACGCTAAAAAACACGATAATTTTTACTTCTAATCCAGTTATGAATTATTTATTATCCTGTATAAAATGTCATCTATTTATTAATTTTTCAATACCTTGTGTTTGAGAATTAATTTAATAATTGACTTCCAAATAATGTTTCAATTATACAGATAACGATATTATTTATAACTTGTTGATGATTTATGCTCCAACTTTAGCGGTATTGTGATATTTTTGAGTTGCTTTCTTGATTCGTTTATTCTTTCAATATTACTATGATATCATTAAACAGCAGTTGTTCGACCTAATTAAATATTTATTAGCTCACACAATTCAATCGATTGCTTTAATTTCGACAAAGCGATAAATGTTAGAGACATACTGCAGGCACGTAAGGATGATGTATGTACACTCTTGTAGACCGAAGTGTGAACCACATGTCGCCGAAACGTGCGTCCGAATTATCGAAGTATCGGATCACCGAGTACTCTCTGCAACGTGCTGTGAATTCGAAAGCACGATTCCCGTCTGTCGTAGATGAGATAATTGCGAGCCGTGCACGATCAGACAGATACGGCCGACGTCATGGGATGAACGTAATTTCCCGTTTTAGTATTTTCCTATTAGCGTGTTACATCCGTGGCATTAAGCTCATGTGAAAGGCAGATCTAATATTTATTGCTTTGCTAATAATCGTTTCACGAAACATATACTACACAGATTGGATTAGAAAGAGAATAAAATAGTTAAAAAAATTTTATTATGCAGATTATAATGACAATTTTTTATTTTTATTTTTTATTACAGAATTTATTTCTATATTTCTATATTTTATTGCAGGACGAAAATTAACGAAAGACGTGATTAATAGTTAAACATATATATAGGATGATTCATTTTTATCTTAATATTTTAAAGAGGACTATAATATTTTAAAGATGTAAATTTATTAAAAAAACATTTTAAATAAAAGTTATATGATATAAAGGGGGATGTCACCTCTTGTACGTCTTTCTTTAAAACTATTTGGAATGTTTTTTTTTGTATATTCTTTACAATGTATATTTTTTAAATATTGGTTTGTTAACGTAGAAATAAATCATCCTGTTAAATATTAAATATTTTACGATTTTATATCAAAAGATCCTATAAAAAATTGAATTTCTAACTCGAAAAGGTCCAATATACGGAGACATTTCCTTCTCTCCCTATCAATAGTTTTCGATCTTTATAAACCTGGTACATCATTGTCATGGCGAGATGCTTGTACAAGGCCCCATCGGCGGAATGTCAGTGCGAGAGGCACTCTAGCGGGCTTAATTGACACAGACTCGTTGCTAATTAGTTTACATTACACTCTCCGTATCCTCCGGGTCCTGCCAAGTCGCTCTCCAGCCTGTGCTATGCCCCCGATATTGCGAGAGGCTCTTTAATGTCGAGCTTCGTCAAGCCGCGAACTAAAGGTATATTCGCATACGTGTCAGCCCGTGTCGCAATGTGGTTCACGCCAACACACCCTCGCATTCTCTCTCTCTCTCTCTCTCTCTCTCTCTCTCTCTCTCTGTCGTCCACGAGCACTCTCACCGACGATCTGTCGGGTCGGCAAATCGTTGACGAACAACACAGAATACCTCGATCATTCAAAAACGTACCCGATAAAAACTACCAGGTATCGCGTAATATTTTACTAGAGACTGATAATACCCACAATATATCTCTGACGATTACTTTATCTCGGAGAAAGTGAAGCGAGAGAAAAATTCTACTGCAATAAAATAATGATTATTTTACAGTCATTTAATCATGTACACTGTGTGTAAAATTAGGAATCGCTTTTCATAATTTGATATATCCTGTATATTATACACAGCATGAAGTAAGAAAACCAAATGTAACATTCCCACCGTAAATGTTCAATTATTCAAAGTATGCTCACTCTTGCATAAATCAGAAATTTGCTCCAAATTTAAAAAGTTTAAAAATTTAAAAATCAACCAGTAGAAAATAAGAAAATTTTTAAAATCGATATTCAGTCGCCATTATACACAATTATGTTACATTTGATATTCTTTCATCAAGTTGTACATTCATAATTACACTATTAATATTAACAATGCGATAAATATGATATTCACTTTTTTAAATGTTAATCCATTTTCTGAAGGCAATCAGCTATTTTTCACGAAAACCATGCTATCCATCATAAATTTAAATGATCCCAATCAAATGCTGAAATTTAATTAACGGCAGCTTATAAATTATACATGTGATGGTGATCACGATCGATTTCATTTAAGGACAAAGGAACAATACAGCGAAAGATAATTCTAGATATAACGAGAAGATATCACGTTCATCCAGGGAGATACCGATGGAATCCGATTATGAAAAGCGAGAGGCAATTCACTTAAAAGAATAAATAATGACCGCGTTTTTCTTTGAGAACTTAATTCTTGAATTAATCATTTATTTGCTCGGTCCAGTTTTATGCAACGCTTACATTTCAAGGAATTCACAAAACAATTGCCTCTGCCACCTTACTTTAATTTACTTTGGAACGACTTAACGCAGCTTGAAATAACGTCTTTTACTGCATTTACGAGACAGACACTCCAATTTACATCTCAGTTTAATGCTAAATATCCACCTGACTGTGATTACAGTTCTTATTTGTCAGAGGAATGTTATGTTTATGATAAAATTTATACTCGCGCGCGGTATGATTGCAAAAGATTACTGTTCACAATCTAACTTGTTGTAGAGAAAACAAAGACATTCAATGCTAGAAACTGGCTAAACAATACCTGAATAAAAATCAAAACTGCAAATAATACAATATTGTATACATTATTTATATTTGTATATGTATATAAATATCTATATAAAAATTGTAAAAAAATATAATAATACTAAAATATAATAAATTTAATATTATAAATATAATGCAAAATATAAAATATCGCAAGACAAAATATGAAAGATCGCGCCTGCAAATAGAAATATTATTATTTAGATTTGACAATTTACTAATTTTACAAAAAATTTCTGTTTCTGTCAAGGCTTCTGTCCTGAATCGGAATACAACGTGACTGAAGAATCTGGTTTCGCATGCTTTCCACGAACACTTTTATTCTCCATGCATCCTGGCAATTCTTCTTTTTTATAATTGTCAGAAACTTCTCGGTCGTGTCGGAGAACGTGCAGCTCGCGGGTGCATTCGTCGAGACGCATCACTGCGCATATCTACTCTCGGATGCACGAGGCGGTATCATTGCTGAACGTTCCCTGTCGTTTCTCTTTATTTTCGCTCCGCCGCCGGCTGCTTTCCAGGCGTTTCCACTTTATCCGCGAATTTTTCCCCTCGCGGGACGTCGAATAGAAACAACATGACCATTGTGACGCGCATACCAACGCGCCAATCCGGTACTGATGCCGATATTTCCGCTACTCTTTCACACAGATGTAAAATGCTACTAGTGGGAAAGGAATCTCACTGAGGGGACTTTGACGGAATTTATACATCGTACATTTCAATTGTGATACAAGCGGATACGATCTATTTCTAGACTGTGAGTTGTACGTTTAGGATAAATTCTGATTTGTCTATATATTATACAATTATTAGTCGAATCCAAGTTCGGAGATTCCATTGACAGAAGTTGAGTATTACAGTAACTGATCTTCAACGTTATCCGAACATTCAACCCCCATAAGGAGAGTTTCGTGTCGAAAGGATCATCGTGTATGCAAGACGAACATTCTCACCTGTTGCGAGCTTCCTTGTTGATTCTAATCGAGCATCCCTGATGGAAGTTGGCGAACACGCGACGCCTTCTTTTTCCCTTCCATTCTGTCTAACGGAATTCCGCTATCGGTAGAAAGAAGTCACTCAATCGGAAATAATATGTGCTCTTTTAAGATTATTTGGAATTCGGTCGAGACATTGTTAAATGCGATCTATCTAGAGCGCTCGATAGCTCGATATCTACGCCGATTCAGTAAGCACCAATAAACACTACGAAAAATATATAAGACTAGACTTCTTTTTTCTGTGAAATATTGCTTCAACAACCAAAATTGCTTCTTTAATAATTTTTTTCAAAGAAAGAAAGAAAAGTTATAGAATAATATAAATCAAGATGGATAGAAAGAATATAGAAAGAATAAATAAATGAAAAAACTTTATCTCATGCTGCAATGTTTGGAATGTTATTGTTGCTGCAAGTTTCTGTTATATGGGTTTGAACCGCCTAAAATGTCCATTGAAAAATTTGTTCTAGCTGTATTTAGTGATATATTTCTCTTTACAAGACATTTGATGAGTTCTCTCTTTATTGCATATCAAACGTAACTCGAAACGAATCACCTGTCAGGACTCAGCTAATCATGCGTGAAAGGATAGATTTGTATTCCCAATGTGCCGAATATTGCAGAACAATACAAGAATTTTTACAGAAATATTTAAATATTAATGAATAGTGTATAAACATTTCTATATATTATGAAAATCATTTACACGGAATTTCTATAGGAAAATTATAATTTTACGGAATATAACAGTACAGCTCGAAAGTAATTTGTAAAGTATTTCAATTGGTAATATTGGCAGATGGGAAGCGATTTAGGTCAGAGTTGTGCATCAATATTGTATACATGAATGATCTTTTGGAAATTACAGTAAAATAATTTAAAATAAACGATATTTAACTTACTAATGAGTCTCTCTTATTTGAAAATCCTCCCATTTGAAAATCAGGAATTTTAATATCTACAAAATATTTTTGAGCGCTACTATATAAGTATATATGGAACATTCTCCGAATATGTAACGATGTATGAATGGAATATTTAACGATTATTTGAATGCTTTTTCTTTCTGTAAATATTTCGGAATATTTCGGAATACTCTTGGAATTTATCATTTTAGGATTTTAAGAAAATTCTACGAATACTTGAGGAATATTTAGCTGAGAAGGGATGATATCGATTTAATGGTGGCTGGTTTCTGAGATCACTTTTGTACTTCTACCGCTTTTTCGTGGGGCAACGAGGCCTCTCCCGGCTTATCGACGTCGATCCAGTTCGATTCGAAATTCGAATCCATGGTCATTCGACCTACCCCGTGACGTGGCTGCGATTTCAGGTGCGCGCCACTCGTCCGTTTATCCCGCTTCCGGGATTGGTTATATCGGTGCCGGCGCACATGAACGAGGGCCGGATATGCGCGTCGGCGGATGCGCGCGGCGTGCGCGCGTGTACGCGCCCGCGAGCAGTGTCGCGTCAGCCCCCGGCCCTGCCGCACCACGTACCATCATCCAGGTCCAGAACCTACACCTGTTCTCTCTTCTCTATCTCTATTTTTCTCTCTCTTTCTTTCACTCTCTTCTCTTTTACCAACCGACCGACCGACCGACCGACCGACCAACCAACCAACCAACCGACCGACCGACCTAATCCAATCGACCCATCCGCCGACATTATAACCCGTGGCCAACCGTCCGATCGCCACGTTGTCGGATCTAAAGTCGATCAAACTGTGCTCCGCAATCATCGCCGTTGTCGTCGCCGTTGGTCGTCGTGATTAAGGTCGTGATTCAGCCGTTCTGTATGCAGAGTTAAATCGTCATTGGCAAGTCCATTATATTCATCATTTTAATATCAGCACACGCTGGTATCGTATCGATCAATCAATATCATTCAAATCAACGTTCTCCGATTCATCATGATCTTTGAAACTTTGTCATATTCTTATTGGCATTAGAGACTCTGTAACAAGAGTCTAGCCATGAGATAAACTTTTGATCGGTTCGTCCGTTTTTGTCAACTTCAATAAGGCTTTATTTGAAAACACTACTCAAGTTTATTACATTTTAAATGTATTTACAAAATGATTTTGTGTAAAAACATTGTAAAATATATTTTTAATGATTTTTTTGGTGGATATAAATTAATCATTTTGTTTAATATTCTGTGAACAACAATAAAACATATACAGTAAAATTTGAAGGCACTCAAGTAATATTTACAAACGTGTCCCAATTTAGAATAAGTAAGATAGTATAAGTTGTACTCTTTTTTTCACTCTTAATTTAAATAACAAAATTGCTTGTGGCCAGATTCTGTATAGAATCTTTAATTGACATGAGAAAATAAATTTTTTGAAGCGGAAAACATCGATTTGAATCATATATACGAATTCGCTCGATTTATGATTCATATATTTTAATTGTTGAGAATGCAATGAAAGTTCGACTGATTGATGCGATGTAAAATCGATTCCGGCGATACGAAAAAATGTTAGTTATGTGGGGATGGCACGATCCCTCTATAAAAAATTAATACTGGCCAATTAATCATTCATTTTGAGTGAGATGTTAAAAATATCGTTAACAGTATAATTTTTAATACTGAAAATGAGTGATTAATTGATCAATATTGTATCAAATTTCTATAAGGGTCTGAAAAAAATTGAAATTGCGCGTATTGATGGAATATAATGGAAGGATACGTACATATCCATCTTGTTTAATCAGAATACAGGTGTATGTTACATGAATGTTGAGCGTTCGCGGATACTCATGGGCAGAATTGCGCGCGCGCGCAGACTCCATACATGTGGAGATCCGCGCCTCTTGTTTTGATCGTAATAAACGCCGCGCGTCCACCTATGATGTATACATCAGCTCGATGGCGACCGGGCGAAATATTAAAAGGGCAGAATTAATTACAATATCAAATGAAAATCGCATGAGTCAATACATATATGAATGAAAAACACCATATTCGATCAAGACGATTCTTCAATTCCTATATGATATCATAGAACATCATGACGTCATTTGATACTTAAAAATGAACTTATATGTGATAAATGAAGTCATGAAGATGTCCTTATATTATTATTATGACTTTTGTCAGGGGATAAAAGTACGCATTACTTGTTATCGTTATTACACCGTTACTTTTTATCATTATTTTGTTATAATAATGATTTGATAATAATATTGCGAATTTTTTATGGCGAACATCAGAGTTGGAGAAGTCAATTGTTATTTATAATGGATTAAAAAAGTCGCTTGTTACTGAAAAAAGTAACTCATTAGTTTGTAACAAGTTACTTTTACTCGTTATTTGTAACGAATAAAGTAACGCGTTGATGCATTACAAATAATGAATTACTTTTTTCAGTAAATAATGTATAATAGTGACAAGTTACTTTTCAAAGAGATCTTCCCAACCTTAGCACAATCTTAGTGTTTAGCTAGTTATTGTTTCAGTCATAAAAATTGTATGCCATCATCAAATCGTTATTATAAAAAGTGATTGTAAAAATAACAGCGTTGTTATATCTATGACTTTTCTTTTACTTGAGATTATATTCGTTGTGAATTATACAATTTCCAATTCAAGCAAACTTTGCGCTAATTGTTTGTCGATCTTAAAACTCATTCCTAAATCGAAGCTGAAGCAATGATATCATAAATTAAATTGACAAACAATTTAATGTTATTGATGCTGTATAATAAACATCATTAAAAATTTGTAAATAATTTATTGCGAAAAATAAGTCAAGAAAAATCTTAGCCAAGATTCGAATTCGGATCTCCCGAGTTTCAAGTGAGCATCCTTCCAATTCTATCATTGAAATATATATCGCTTTGACTGAATACAGTATTTTTCATTATTTGACTGAATATAGTACAGAATAATATTTTCATTCTACATGTAGAATTAGTTACGAAAAATATTGAGAAAGCGCTCCTCTTCTTTGCATCACTTTCTTTAGCATTTAACTTGTCCTTTATAATTCTTCCCTAAGTGATGTTTCATTTCGTTTATTCGAAAATAATATGTAAAATAATATGTAGGGATTAATATTTCAGTAATTATTTCAGTAATTATTCCAATAATTTAACAAAATGTATCGTAAATTTAACTCCTAGTTAAACTTAAATTAATCGATATTCGCGAAGTGGATAGAACTTTCCACGAAATGATTTACTCTACCTCTATCGAAAATTCATGATAGTTTTTGCGGAGACGACACAATGGTTTTCTCGAAGGCCACCGCGTACAAATCATAATTTTTCGATGGTCGCAGCATCCATGCACCCAAGCAGCATGGTTAAATCCGGATATTTATAAACCGCATAAACTCTCGTCGGGCGCGGTAATTTATGCGTTTTATAACTGACTAACTAAGTTATGCGTTAGAGCTATCTAAGTTATGATTCATACATCCCGAGACGCGACGTTCCATGAGGACGCCGCAAAGCCGTTGGCCAAAGTTTTATTCTGCGGTGTCATTAGCATTCGAAGAAAAATTTATTTCACCAAATTAAAAAGTTAAACCCAACTGATCTTTAATTATCTTTGATTATACGATAAATCCTAAGTGATATGTATTTTTTATATTCCCACTGAAGAGTCCTCCAACCCTCATGTGGTAACAACTTCAATTATTCTTCAAAAAATATATCAAGAATTATTAAATTGCTTGTCAGTTTAATATGTGATATCACTATTATAGTCTGTTTATGATTGCGTTTTAAAACTGAAAAGGATTTCAACGCGCGGCTTGCAAAATTGGATATGCATATATAGTATAAATTCACACTGAAAAACTTAGGTATTAAAATTCGCTTTGACCGAAAATAATATTGTTTCTCTTAGTTGGCTTAAAAAAATTATTATATCACAAAATTAATACAAAACTCAATAAAGACGCGCGTGACTCTCCTTCTTTTTACGGTAAGGTACGAAGATCGTGGAATTCCCGACATTGAAGGGATATTGTACGTTGACACATACTTTTAATCTTCTTAAAAGATTGCAATCGCGAGAATCTTCCCAATTGCAGGCGCTTCATATCGCATTTTCTGCGGTATATTACATAATTAGTTGCCGAAATTAACGAGGACAAATTTTGAGGCGTGATTTCCGAACTAAGAAGCCGGAACATGTAAAATTTGAAACATCAAAGTATCATCTTATTTTTTAAATGAATGACGTTTTATCAGTGACATTGTAATACAATCTGTGACTGGTGAATACATCTATAAAACGCAGTAAATAACGTAATTGAACACAATCACATAAGAACAGTAAATTAATTTAATGTTAATTGTTAAGGTTTCTAATTTTTAATTTATGTTATTATTATACAGCAAAATGGGATTATAAGAAATATTGATATATTATGTAAGTAACCGAAGAAAACTAAATAAAATAAGTCGAAACATTTTACTTTATACAGAATATAACAATAAACCAAATTATAATACATAAAATCAACTTTAATGCTCATTATAGACGATCCTTATATTTTGCTTTGTAACTTCACGAGCTAAATTATTTATATTGTAATAAGTGTCGAGCTAGCACATAATTATAACATCGCTCCTAATGATTGCGTGCGTTTTGAGATCTGTCGCATCGTCGCTGTGACATTCCGGCGTTAAAAGGGAGACGCTTAGTCCGCCGGCCCCCCACGAGTTTGTTCCAGCAAATAGTATCGTCGGCAGTACTATTATTACATCTAGACAACAAATGTGCGACGGGATATCGTGGCTTGAACCGCGGATCTGTTAATAACTCGCAGTTGTCCAAAATAAACGCGTGTTACAAGGGGGGATAAATGTGCGCCGGAGCGCGGTGTACTTGGTACATAGTTAGAGATCAGGTCACCGACTGCTTCCGTCGTGCTATCTTGTGAAATACTTTGGACATCTTGGCGTTTAACGTACTGGACGCTGCCGTTTTACATGTATATCTTGGGGAAAAGATTTTCTCTCGCCTCTTCTTTTTCGCCTTTTTCATATTTTCCAAGAGATATCTCCTTCCCATTGTGACATAAAATAACTTATGTATCGCGGTAAGAAAGATAGAATTTAGTGATAGAATTTAGGAAAGGAGGAAGAAATATGAAAAAGGATAAATCAGAAAAAGTAGATTTGATCAGATTGACTGAAACTGTAATATTTTATAGATTATGAGATATACTGATGAAAAATTTCCTTCAAAAAATAAAAAGAAGGCAAAATAAAAAATGGAGGCTTTACTGTAGCACCATTTGAAAGTTGCTATTTTAAGCTTAATCGGACTAAAAAATATCTTATTTGCTGAACTATTCATTTTTTTGATAAAAGTTTTGAGCACCTTATAATCTACAAAATATCACAGTTTTATTCAATTTGACTTTTCATTTGTATAATTTATACGGGATTCTTTATATCAAAAATATTTTCTGCTTGTTTCTCCCAAAAGAAGTGAGGGATAAGACAAGTAAACGATAGAAACTGGGAGCGACAGTAACTTTGTCAAAGATCATATCAAACGTATCGTTTCGTATTATCTTATTCAAGTATAGCTATAACATTCTCTAGCCAGACTATGTATCTTCCCAATCTCTCTCTCTCTCTCTCTCTCTCTCTCTCTCTCTCTCTCTCCACTCCTCACATCGAGTTGCAATTAAGGTTCCCCCTTCAACAGTATTCAACAGTTCCCAACGATACCGCCCCTGTCTCCCGCGCTCTTGCTTTGTCCTTAAAGGAAGATTCAAGCCGGTGAGCTGTGCAAAGAGGCTTTCACATTATCTTTGCCGTGGCGGCAGTTGACAGTGTGCGCCAAAACTTTTGTTCTAGTTACGTTAGTTTGGGGGAAAGAGAAGCGCAGTGATGGTAGAGTGGATATAAAGGAGGGACAGATATGATATTTACATATGTGTGTGTGTGTGTGTGTGTGTATTTATGTGCGCGCGCGCGCACGTGGCTATATAAGTGTGAAGTGTACAAAAGATGCATCATTTTCATCGGAGAATTATTTCCGCTATCTTCGTCCGTTTGTCCGTTAGCGCGAGAGAAAGATAAATAGACAGATAGAGAGAGATAGAAAGATGGAGATAGAGAAAGAGAGGGTGTATGTGTACGTGTGTGTGCGCGCAAGCGTATATTTGTGTATGTATTGTAGATGGTGCCAGCAGGGCGTAGAATAACTCACGTATCTAAGTGCGTCCGGAATTTCCACGCTGTCCACAAAATGCGCTGATAAATATCTTATCAAACGTTCTGTGTGTCTCACGTGAATGTTAAAGATGGACGAGGGAACGTAGACGCTCTTGCTCTTTGCGAGAAAAAATGGACGGAACGAGATTGCGCGAGATATTTCGCGAAATGATGCATGGAAAAAGAGAAAAGTTTTTTTGTAATTATAATTGCATGGAAAAATAATTATGGTTGGGAGCTCCATTTTTATGGTTATTACTGAATAATTATGTATTGTTCTCTCAAATATGAAAAAACAAATATTAATATGGTAAAACATCAAGACATAAATGGTAGATAAAATAAACATTTTTAGATTTTCAGTAAATGCAATTGCAATTATAATGAATAATGAAACTACGTAGTATTTTCTTAAATTCACTTAGGTCCAGTTCCACAACTCTCAGTTAAGAGTTAACTATGAATTGTGAAACTGGTCCTAACTGTTTATGTGGTCATAATGACTGAAAAACATGTTAAGAAAAAAATTAAAGATTTTCAATCAGTGTGTACTATTATTAATAGTAATTAATACATAAAGGAAATTTTCCGGAAGAACAGCTCAGTATCAGTGCGCTCCTCGCCTTAATGAAATGAACGGCAAGGTTCACGAAACGTTGGCATTAGCAATGGATAAAAACACGACGATAATCCGTTCAAACCTTCTGGTATCTTTGAAGATAATACCCGTGAAAGCCTAAAAAACGTTAGCACGATTAATTATATTTACAAGCAATTATAAATATATAATTGCTCAAAAAATGACTACAAATTATATAATTAAATTGTGATAATTGCAATCATTTTTTTCTCTCAATGTGAAAATAATTCCGGTTTTAGAAAGAGATGTCGAACATTGACAGATAACTTATTGCGACTTTATTTGTGAGACGTTTCACGATTGTCACATGCATGACCCGGGTTAATAGTTTTGTAAACGAGTGGACTCGTGCGCGGACTATTCTGTAGTGCGACGGTTCGATTCGACTGATCCGAAACAACACAATGGCTTCGAGATCCGGTTCACAATCATGCACTGCTTTTGTCTCCGGCGTTAAAATTTTATCCCACGACTTGGTTCGGAATAAAATACGGATACGGAGTGCGTGAACGGATCAGACATGAAAGATGAGAGCTCTCAGCGAGAGTGATCCACGTCGACTTCAAAGAGCACAATACCAATCAAATTGGAAGCGAATGCGGATTACCGCGCTCGCATCTCATTCTCGTGTCAAACGTTTTTACGAACGGAAAAGTATTCTGGATTTTTCATCCTCACAACATCCAGCGCTCCCGCATTCATCTTCGACGCAACATTCGAAACGAGAGCGAGGCATTATACAGAGAGGCTTTAGTATTACGAATGTCTACTCGGAATTGTTCTTTCTGCTGTATGACGACAGTGATATTTTAATCAAACGACCTTTCACCGATTTTCCATCTCCTGAAAAAGAAAAGATTTTAAGGATCCGGGATCAACCGCGGTATGTCGCGTTGGCGAGAACCGAATTGGCGAGGAAACGCGAAATTTACGCTCCACTTTGTCGGATCGGCCTGGTACGGGCTAGCAGAAAAATCGAATTCCGGCGTGTTAGAGATCAAAGGGGCGCGACGAAGGGAGACGCGTAACTTAATTTCTTTATTTTTAGCCGCTTTAGTTCGCAAGTGCGCCGTTCTAACGATCCATGCTTTGAATTTCAAGCCTTCGCTTGAAATGCCTTCTAAACGCCTTTTTCATTCTTTTCAATTGCAAGTATAAGTGTAAAAAATAATATCGAAATCACACACATATCGCGCGTGTAATTAATATAATACACGAATATACCTAATGAAACTAAAAATCATTTCGGAACGATTAGATAAAACTAAAATAAAAAAAAATTATTTTGTCAACTGTAAGTTCAAACACTACAGAAAATAGATAACAAAAATATGAATAACAAAGGCACAGATATAAATAAATTCTGTAGAATCTATTAAATATTTAGCTAATGAAATTATATTTATAGTAAATGTTATATTTATAGTGTCTCTTATATATTTTCATAATACTTCGGATTTATCATATTTTATTTATTGACAGGTTATCTAACTTGATTTAATGTTTAATCGTCATTCGTGTAAAAGAATAATGTATAATAAATAGATTCTGCGTGGCCTATAATTGTTTGCAGCGACTTTTATTTTCCAATAAATCGCTGTAAAAGTTACGCTATGACTTTGCCAAACAAACATGTAGACACGTTTTATGAGCGACCTGATTTTAGCTTGGTAATGTTAAATATTTAACAATCATCCGTCATTTGAGATTTATAGTATTTATAAATTATATTTTCATCGCTTGTGCTTCAAACAAAGGAATGTACAAATTAGTTCCTTCTTTTTAAGAATACGTTTTTCAGATTTTTTTCTCCTCTCGTTATGTTAGAAAAATGTGAAAGTGGCAATTCGAATAAAATTATATAAAATTATCACAAGCATTGATGTATGAAATAAACATTTGTTTATATTTATATCAACGTGTTATCTATTGCATTATTTAATCCGATTTAAATTTCATCTAATTTATTCCAGTAGTTAAACATTTAATTGCACTTTGGTTTATTTTATAGAATTGTGGAAATTGTAATTTGGAATTTGAATTCGTTGATTGTGGTGTGGAAGGCGCGTTAAAAGAATTAACTGTTTAATGTGCATCAATAAACTATACTATCCAATTATATTTTCGCATTAAATCCAAAAGAGAGATAACCTTCGATAATATATGCTGATAATAATTTTTAAAGCTGAAATAATTTTTAAGGATATTTATAATTGGGATACGTTGTGTTCTGAAAATATATAAATCTTGACCTAACACTATGAATAAATCGAAAACCAAATACTCTAAAGTGTCTCTTTACACTTGATATATATGAATATGAACAGAGAAAATTAATCTGTGTTATATATCGAATTTCTTAAGATAGTCTAATGCATGACCGAGTTCGTCGAGACCTCCCTGAGGCCGGCGACCTCGCAAGAGAGATGTATCCTTCTGATAGAGAGTTAAAAACGGTATCTGATCGCAGAAACGGATCAACTATTCGGGGATTATCTTCTGTACGACGGATGTTCTTGATGAGAAAGAGGATCGTCGCTTCGATCGAAAATCCCTCGCCAGTTTCGACCGGTTGCTTGGTCTATAATTATACACGTTGCAAAAACAATCTCTACTTCATGATACATCGGAACGATGCATGTTTCACGGTTCGACGAGATAATTAGGCTTCTAGCCAAGACCACGTACTTTACGATTGCCGCGCCAAACGCGAACAATACCAGTTGCTCGATTTCTTCAATCCTCTTTAGACAGAATATATATTTATTATCCAATATATTTAATCTTATCGATTAAATAACAGTTTCGTAACATTTATTCTTGGAAATTACAATTTGCGTTAATTATTTTTGAATTTTATTTTTTTTTGCTTACATTAATAAACTGATTTATTCATTTTTTTTTGCTTATTTCAAGTAATTTG
>Ga0157364_1003608_pt1 | contig 15073 bp, 4 predicted proteins | sample AttsexASBM2_FD_111476 | JGI IMG/M metagenome (GOLD analysis project Ga0157364, IMG submission 111476) | Fungus gardens microbial communities from leaf cutter ant in Ribeirão Preto, State of São Paulo, Brazil - Atta sexdens ASBM2 | ecosystem: Host-associated > Fungi > Mycelium > Unclassified ... | reverse complement strand
TATTACGGAGTCAATAAAGTTACTTTACACAATATGTAAATTTTTATTTTTTTCTTCTCAAGAAAAATCTAAATTATATCTATATCTATATCTAAATTATATAATTTATTTATAAATATAGCCAATCATTATTTCGTACCTGTTATGTTACATGTGGTCACATCATTCACAATGAAACATGGACGAGGATATCGCAAGTGTTACGATTATCGTGAATGTCTAAATAGGATATTTTTGCTTTGGTACTTTAACGTACGTCGTACATCAACGTCGTATAAATTCTCCGTAAACGATATTCTCGGCAATTCACGTGCAAGGTAAACCAAATATAGCTGTCGACTTGACGTTGAAGGATCTGACAATCGATTTGTCTGCGCGAACTGATTAGAGTATTTTATACGGGTTGGCTTAAGACTTTATACTGTTTATACTTCTAATTTTTGAATACATTTATGGATAAATAGATATGTTTCAGTAAAATGTCAATAATGGAGTAACACGCGATATGATGCAATTAATACAACAGAAAGAAAATTCTTTGACTTGCTGAAAGCTTAGAAAAAGTGGTAATTACTTGGTTTCACTCTATAGGAAACAAATCACGTAGATTACCAGTACACGTTATTTATGCGAGTCTTCAACGTAGCCCAGTTTTCCATCCAAAGTTAACTCGATAAATACAGAAAGGTCAAGCACAAGAGAAAAACAGTGTATTTAAGTAATGCCCCGCACTTGTGATTTTATTCTGTTTGTCTGAAAATAAAATATTTATGCTATACCGTTTTCACAGTAATGACTTTTCATTTTTCCTGAGTTAGTAATTTATTGCTGGAAAAACAGCTAAAATTATATCTGCCAAAATATAATTTATTATTACATTGATAATACTAATTTAAAAATTACTTCAAACCAGACAAGAGATTTCTTATAAATTTTTCGGATGTTGAAAACAATTTGCTTCAAACAAAATTTTACTAGCATATTAGATTTTCGAAATAATAGAGATTTGATATGAAAAAATGGCTTTTTTGTGATATTTGACTTATTTGTAAAAAAAATTAAAATTCTGATCAGAAGTCATGAATTATGTACCTTTAATTATTTTGGATACCCGATGTTGAGGATTAGTATTGGTTTGCGGAATTATTTTTGGTATCCAAACTCTATCTAATATTTTATCTAGTTTAAAGTTAAAATTAAAAAAGTCTTTTCTTAACTAGTATAATTTAAAACAGTAAATGAAAATTATCCACACGCATCATATGCTCTCATTATGGGACGCGCTCTTCTGTTTGTACACAGGACGCATTGCAAACTATGAACGACACACGATCCCGACAGCCTTGAAACAGCCTTGCCTACAGCCAATGTAACTGTTGCAATCGCATTCGTGTTTCTGCAGACCCATACCGGGTGTGCCGAGGGTGAGAGTGAAGTGGGCGAAGAGAATGTGTTTGATATGGCGAAACGCGTTTGATACTCTACTCGCGTTACAATTTACAGATGTGATCTCGACTGCAATTAATCAATTACGTCTGCAGTAATACGTAATAACGATCATCGATTTATTCTAACACTTGACGATTATAAGTGAATTGACACGGACATCATACTTATAATATATTAAGGCAATTATTTTTCATATTTAGTGTTTACTCAACATCAAGTCTAATAAGTTGATTAAAAAAATATGAAAAATCAAACCTAAAACTGATAAAAACAGTTCTATACTGATAAATTACACGGAAAGAACAGTTTTCCTGAATATTTAAAAATTTAATTAGATACAGATCTGAAAATAATTTTGTTTAATCTTCAAAATAATTATGCAGGACGCTCAAACTGATTACTAGAATGTCAAAATTTTTTGCACCATTGCTCATTACGCTTGAGTGTCCTACGTAATTATTTTAGTAATTTAATGAAATTATTTTCATATTTGTAATTAAATTTTTGGATACTTATACTTAGAAAATTTTTTCTGCGTATTTTAGCATTAATTATTTTTGAATTTATATATCAGACGAAATATTTGATGATACAACTTGCGATTTTGATCCTTTGATGGACATTTTTTTATCATTATTGAAACACCTTAAAAATACTGAAATTTGATATTTCAGTCGCTCACCTATTTACATTTCAAGAAATTATTATGCATGATTTTGCATTTTATTCGCGTGCCAAATGAATTGAATATGAAAATTAATTAAGTTGTTTTGGACATAAATAACATCGATATTGCGTATTGACCTTATGAACGCATTTAATTCTCCATACATATTAATATCGAGACGACAGTCCAATTTTTACGTTACGTGACTTATTTACCTTTGTGGAATATTAACGGTTTCGGCCTTCAGAATGTTGTAAGCTGTAATGTTTGTCGCACTGTTCAAAGGTCAACCATCAAATGGAAATAATAAGCAAGAGGAAAGCGAAAGCGTATATTTTTTTTTTACTATTTATTTTTTACTATTTATTATACATATATGTCTATCGCAACCATCTAGTTATGTCAAACTGTTTATATCGAATTTTTAATTAATGTAAATTACATACAAACGTATATTATAAATTCTTTTTCCAATGCCTATTTCAAAATGAAGTAATCGTCGTCTACGAATGTTTTTGATAGAACATTTTTTGCTTTCAATTATGCCTTTTTTTATATCTCCCATTTCTTTCACATGTTTATTTTTTAATGAGAAAAATGGGATCTCTTATAATATTGATATTAATAATTATAAAATAAATGCGCAGGTATGCGCATAAATATTTATGTTTTCGGTTATATCTAAAATGTCTGCTTACATCTAAAATTATCACTTGTAATACAAGTGTCAAATATCAACTTTATTACGTGATTTGTCGTGTTTCGTGTTCGCGTACGAATCTGATCATGCAAAGGTCAAACCGAAACGAGGTTAATATAGTGAACTTAATAGAGCTTTATATGGATAACACCTAATTGCAATGTGGATTGGATACAACGAACTTCCGAGTTTGTTATCTAGAAGATTAATTCGGTCTCGCGTTTCTACGATTCTGTGAGGGCTCACAACTTTGTAAAAGTGTCGTACGTAAGTCAACTTGAATTCTACTTCATAAATTTTGGCTGCATTTCAGTTGCATTTTCAAGAATATTTCCACTTATGCAACTACGATTTTGCGTTATGTTGCATTAATCTAAATTAATTCTATCTATGATTAAATACTTTTCAAGTAGAAAAAAAGTTAATGCGATTGCTGCGCGGTTTCGAGACAATTTTTAAATATCAAATAGAATATCATTTTACAAAAAAATTAAAGACAGATATTTAGAAAATAATAATTAAAAGGAATGGGTTCACCGTTATTGTCAATAATATCGGACATAGTCCTTCAAGACATTTTAAATAAATTGACAATCAAACTTTTGTTTTATGTACGCTACGTGGGTGACATTGCTCTTGCAATTGACAAGACACATTGACAATTTTTGCAATAATAATGTTCAACAATTATCATTCGAGATTTACATTGGAGAAGGAAGGGTGACAGAATTGAACTTTTTGAATGTTACCTTGATAAAAGACAAAAATTCGGTCATTTATGATGGTACCAAAAAGTTATATTTTCAGGGCATTTTTTGAATTTTTATTGCAATTTTTATTTTTATATATCCTATAAGTCAAAAAATAGGTGTAATGTTGGGCTTGGTAGATAGAGTTCTGTTACTGTCACATCCTTCCTTTCATGAAAAAATTTTGATAAAATCATAAAAATTTTGAATAATGGATACCCATTAAAGTTGATTTCTCCATCATCAAAAAAAGATTACATAAAAAATTTAACCTATGAAACAGTAATGCTGATAAGAATGAAGAGTTCAAAAACAAAAAGGAAATAAATATTTTTTACAATACCATACATAATAGGCATTTCTGATAAAATCAAGAATTTCGTTAAGAGTTTTAAGGTAGTTAGCATGGCATACAAAGGTGTCGATAAATTGAACAGGTTTATTAAAGATAGACTTCCTGCTCCATAACAATGTGGTATACAAAATAAATCACGGGAACTGTGATGCGTCATATGTGAGTCAGATGAGCAGAACTTTGAAAACGAAGATAGGTGAACACAAAAATCATAAAAATTGGAGAACACAACAATGTTCTGTAATCACGGATTATCGACATTAGAACATGAATTCGATTGAAATAACACAGAGATGCTTGACGAAGAAAGAATTTTAAATAAAAGGCTTATTTTGGAAATGATTTTCATTCGTAAACAAAAAAGTAGTTTAAATTTACAGACACAGAGCTGACTGACACTGAACTGACAACGCTTATGACAACCTATTGATTAACAAATAAAACTTCTTCTCTTCAATATTTTCTTTATCTATGTTTAATTATTTTACCGATAGATGTTGCTTATTTGTTAGATGAGTTATAACTATCGTTTTGTTAACATGTCATTCTCATTATCTTCGAAAGTCATGTAAGTTAAATTAAATTTTATGTACATATATTAATTTAAATATTAAGAAATGTTCTGTTTTTATTAGTAATATATTGTAATGCTTTCATTTATTATTGTATAGTATATCAGAAAACAATGATTTTGCGAATGTAAATTTCTGACATTGAAAAGGATCCGAACTAGGATCGAAAACGTTTGGAGTTTGTATGAGAGATTAAATAAAAGGAAATACTTTTCACATCGAGATCCATAACTCACAAAGGCTTTAATTCATTGATCGATTAATTAAAAGAAATCGAGCAGTAATTAATATCTTTCAATGGCAGTATAATTATAAAACTTTAGTTAAAATACAATAACATAAAATACAATACAATAACATTAAAATACAATAACATAGGTTCGCGCGCGTACATGGTTTTACATATTTGTGTATACTTTTATGTTGTGTATACTATTATATTATTCTTCAATATCAATTTTCGAAAGTACGTTTTATGATACATAAAGCAAAAGGTTTTTATAAGGGAACGAGTTATATTGTAAAAATGATTAAAGAATTAACGTTATCCAGCAATAGATCACGTTTGAAATAGACAATCGCATCCTATACATATATAATATATATGAATTCTATATCTAACTTGGACTGAAACATGTTTGGCCATTTTAACTTAGACACTCTCTAAATTTGAATCAATGGATCACTAATATCAATGCCAAGTATGCCATTGGTAAACAGTGAATTAAATGTGAGATTTCTAACCTAGCTAATTTTTATTATTTATATGTTGTATTTAACCTTGTTTTAGTGTTTAAATCAATGAATATGATATTGGAAAATTGAAATTAACATGCGAATATCAGTATTTTAGTTATATAATGTTATATATAATGTTTAGTTATAAAATTTAGTTATATAATCAAACATTCTTCCTTTTTTAATTGAACTTCACTGATTATCAGTGCCATTAAGTGATTAGTGACTATCCACTGATTCAGCAGCTCTTTAGAAAGCACCAAAATATCTCGAAAACAATGTTTTTAAAAAAAATATTTTGAAATAAAAAGTGTAGGATTTGAAGAGGGTCATCAGATAAGCTACTTAGATTTTGGGTACAGAGATGTATTTTCAAGAATTCATTGTTTTCGAAATATCTTGATGTCTCTAAATTAAAATGGCTAAATGTGTCTCGAGTGCTGAATCCATAGGTTTCCAAGATTTGACCATCTAGAGTATTTCAAACGTGATCTTTTGACTGATAACGTTAATTTTTTTATATTACTTTTGTAATATAGCTCTTTTCTTATATCATTCCTTTATTATCAGGAGGAAGAATTATAAAACTACTATTCTTATACTAGTGGACAAAATGATCAATATAACAGCCATGAGAATTTAAAAATTGTCCTTAAATTAACATCGGATTTCGACCAGTATTATTCGAAATTTTACGGCACGTGATATTTGGATTGGAGATTTGCAGTTCGGGAAAATCCTTGCGCCACTATTACCAATTCTAAAACACGCACAGCATGAGTAGACAATGTTTTCGCTTTTTTGGAGCTGTCGAGTTTGCATTACGCCAAGCGTTGGCGTATTTGGAGCAGCGAAACGACTCGCTTAAACCAGCAAGACTACAATGCAGTGGTAATCTTTCATTCAATATATATCTGATTTTGTCCCGTTCTCTTTTTCTTCAATTCTTTTTGGATTCTCTCGACAGCTAATAGATTTCAACAAAACCATATGTTATCGCTTTAATAAAGAAGATAACCTGAGATGGAAGCAAAGAAAAATAATCAATTTTTTCAATCTTTATGTAGTTTCCTTTACCTATTATTAATGATCGGTTTTCTTACATAATTAATTAATCATTTTGCATCAGTGCAAATCCCCTGACATTTAATATTAATGACATTAAATATAACTGATTGAGAGTAATTGATTCTGCTGAAATGCTTTACATTCTATTCTTTTAATTCAGTTAGAATGTCTATAAATTATTCAGAATTCATCAAACATGTATATAAATAAAACTTGGAAGATATATTTCTGCGCAGCGATACGCGCTTATCGGTCGCGAAATATGTAACGATGTAGTTAATAAATCACGGTAACAATTTTCGTTATATCGTCGTTATGTCGTTATATCTCGCCAAATATTCTATACTACAATATACAACATTATATAAGAATGCATTAAATTGTGTCGAACAATATCTGGCTAATAGAAATCAGCGAACGTAATGGGGTGATCGACCTGTTGACATCCAACTATAATACCGAGCTATGGTGCGGTTACGTTAGGTAGAATCAACGATCAAGTTACACGACGGAGAGGCTAAATTAAATGCTCGCCCGGATCGGCTTGCAAGTCGGATAATTCATTTTAATGCTTTCGATTTTTCCTCTGGTCTTTTAATGATTGCTGCTGTACAAATAATTTTTTTTTTTTCGTTTTTTTTTCTTTTTCTTTTCGTGTAAATCGTTAATTTGCAATTTAAAGTTACGTGAAGTGATTATACTCAACTCATCATATGGATTTCTCACGAGCATTTCTCAAGGGTCTTAAATTATTGAATTAATAGTGATTTATTAGTGATAGATTACCTGAATCGATCGTAGTATGTGAAAAAAATATTTGATACGGTACAAACATAAATTTTGTTAACAAATCGTAACAATTATTTGCCTCAAGTTTTGTTAGATATTATCATTTTTGCAAACAAAAACGGACTGAAGACGAAAATAGCAATAAAATCTATTCTTATTTAATCCTACATATTTTACAGTTAATACAATTGTATATATGTACGTTCAAGAACATGTTACTTTAATTTTTATATTTTTTAACACATCTAAAAACGAACATGAGAATTTTTTTATTATTCACTAATTATCCATCCAAATTATCATATCCAAAAGATATATTTATGTGTGCCTTCCAACAAGCGACACAAATGACACAGTATGACACAATGGATTATTACATCCTTGTTATTTGCCAATATTAAACAAAGATGACATGTCGCTATGTCGCACTGTATCGCTTGTTGGAAGGCACACATAAATATATATATCAGATTTTTGCTGAATATAAATTATAAGGTCACAACTTTCAACCTACAGAACACAAATGCGACACGCAAACGCTTCACTATCAATGCTTTTTGTATCAATCATTTCAACAAACAAGGTACTTATGTCGATCAATCAATAGATGTTTTATCATGTGAAGAACCGTGTGTGTATTTGTTATGCGCTTGTTGCTATGATACGGCATCCTAAATCTATAATAGCACTTTGTGTAAATATAACGAGGATGATAATGAAAAATTTGGTGAACGCAAAAATATAGACTTCCGCGATTAATCTTTTATATAATAATTCACAATTAAAAGTGTGGAACATTACACTTGAAATTCGTATGAATTTTGCACTCTTCTTTATATCTATAATGAGATGTTTCAAAATGTATATAAGTAGAAAGTTAATGAAAGAAATTAATTAATAATAAATGACATAATTACTAAAAATTTAATAGAAATTAGAAACATTTTTGTGCAGAATATAAGCTAAAAATCCAACTTTCACGTTACCCAAAAATATTAATTAGCTCTTAATTATAGAAAAATCTTTTTTAAAGTTGTTCACACAGTTTAATTATTCGTAATTTGTATAATTGTTTCCTTAATCATAAAAAAACTTTCTAAATTTATGCTTCTTAATAAATAATTTACGATTATTTTCGTTCACCAATAGAAAACCGCTAACGTAAACTTGGCATTGAAATAATGGGACGCGGTTATGGTCGTAAAAATTCAATTGTAACTCGTGCGAAAGAAAATCTGGCCGCTAAATTTCGCGATGTGATGTCGCATTTTGGTACCAAAAATCCGATTCGTAGGGATGTACATTCAAGAATCGATGTCCGGACGAGTTGTTCCGATTTTTCAGAATAATTGGCTCGCTACGTTTTCGCTCCGGCGAAATTTTGGCAACCGCAGGAGCGATTTCAACGCCGTCGGCGCGTTGCGACGCTTACGACGCCGCTCAAGTATTGACTGATGCTCATCGTTGCACGCATCCTTACATCCGTGACGTGAACCGTCCGTAACGGCAACGTCCGCGTTACGTCTAACTAATGAAATTTTCTATCGAGATAATAGTCCGATAATGAGCGTTGCGACACACACGCGTCGCTCTTTCAAAGGATATCCGCGAGTATCAAAATCGGTCATCGAACGCGGAAAAAACTATCAGAATAGATAGAGACTGGAAGAGAATTCACGGTGGGATTTGGGTTTGTATTGAAATTCTATCAATAATAAATCATCAATTTCGTGTATGCTAAAGTACGTTTTATATGATTGATAATTTAGTTATCGCGATATCTTAGACGACAATCTGATTAATTATATTTAATCTATGAGTAGATGCTAGATTTGAAATAATCAGATGTAAATTATCACTTATATTTATTGTAAAAGCAGATGTAATAATTATAATAACATATTTTATTTATTTTAAGCGATAAAAAATTTCTATTATTAAGAAATACAAAGAATAATGACTTTGAGATTAAACAATGATAAATGATTTATTAAGAGAGATTTTGAGATTAAATATATGCGATAAAATTGCGATAAATATAATATTTTTTTTCAAGATTCTAACTATCTAATTATATATTATTCATTTTATTTATTTAATTCAATCAAATAAAATCCTTATTTAAAATTTTTGTATTTTCTTTTATAAATGCTACATTTAACGATATCTACGAAAATAAAGAAGACGTCATTTATTAAAAGTGATTCGTGTGAACTTTATTGGAAAACATGCTGCTGTAAATTCACGCGTCGATATATTTTTCTGGAACATGCTTGCGAACAGATGCTTCTAATCGGGATTTTTTCGCCAACAACGTTTTTCACGCGAATACGTAGGCGATAAGTTCTACGGAGATGAATTTTTACAGTTTGCACACGTAGAAGGGTAGAAGGGGGAGATCTTTGAAACAATTTTACGGGCATCGAACCGATGGAGATCTCACAACGCGAATAGACCGACATAGCTACTTCATCCGGGCGTTTCCTCCATTCCTCACACTTCACAATCGGCGGTGAAATTATTGGTCGCCATTCAGAATTCGTTTCATTAAGCAGTATTTTCTGACGTTGCAATTCATTCGCAGCACCAATCGCCATTTCTCGTGGCATTCCCGCCTATGAATACCGGAATTCAATGGGAAGTTGCTGGAGAATCCCACTGGTAGCTTTACTTTCGCTCACCATGTCGGGCGCATTCACACCGCTTACTCATTTATATGTTTGAGACAAAAACGAGTGCTCATTTCGCAACTTATTACGAACATTTATACTTTCGCATTTGCGTTTTCGAACCATTCTTTGAACAATCAGTGTGGCACAAAATCTCAAAAGCTTGTCTGATTATAAACGATGTTCAACTACTGTAAATATATTACAATCTTTATTTGTATTTTCGATTATACATTGCATAATATCGTTTATATAATTTTGTATATAGTAATAACTCGCATATATAAAGGAAAGATTTTCAGCTTTCGTATAATTTGCGCAACATTATAATTATATAAAATGTATCTTTATTCTTTCTTAAAATAACTGAGCTACATTATAAAAAGAATGAAAAAACACGAAATTATTAAATTAAATTATTTATATTAAATTTAATAATCTCAATCTTATAATAATGATTTCTATTATATTACATTTTTTCATGAATACTGCGTTATTTACGAATTTAATCAAACATTATTTTTATGTTTACTACATTTACATCCGATTGCTCGTTCGAGTGAACTTGATAATCCGCGAGTTGTTGTCGTTGTCACGCGGCAGACAGTGATGAGTAACTCTGTTAAGCCTCTGGAAATGAAAAACATTATGGAATTATGAACAAAGGGGGATCTTGCAGGCGTACAATGCTCCGTCGAGAAGTCCTGGTGGCTACGATCCTCTTTTCATTCGTGACGAGGACAATGCACCTATGACACAACAGGAGCGAAAACGAAGCGAAACTCATTATACGGGAGGCCTCTGAATATTTTCTTATATTGTAATCTAACATTTCGGTAGCTCGTCACGTTTGAGAATTGTCTTGAAGAAGATTGCGATGCCTTCGAGATGTCTTCCCTTTTGACACGATCTTAATAAAACGATGTTGCATAAGAAAGTACGATAGTTTCATTTAAATGCAGATTGTAACTCACAATATCATTGGGGAAATAAGAAGATGCAACACCATTGTGTGTAGCATATCAGTATTAATGAATGAATAGGTATTATTTGATTTATATTATAGGTATTATTTGACGCTCGAAAAGAAAGAGGATAATTTATCGAAACAAGTAATGTACGATGTAAGTACACGCGATGTTACGAAACTACATAAATTATAACTAAAAAATTGCTATCCCATAAATAAGAATAAAGTTAATGGCTTTAGGACATCGACCACATATTTATCAAACACGGCTCTATACGTGAAGATTGACTTTGCAATGATTCTTGATTTGAATCGGGAATCTTTTTAAAAGCATACTCTGTAACACACGTTTATGATAAAAACAGCACAATGCAAATGGGATTATTCGCGAAGCGCGTAATTGAAGGAATTGATTCTATTTGCGAAATGAATTTTTTCGTAAATTCGTTTTATAAATTCTGACGTAGACAAATTGTCTATAATAACTTCTAAATATAGATTATTCTTCTTGATTTCAATTTATGTTGATAATATGGACGCGCTCTTAATATCTCATCAGTCATATAATTGTCGAGAAGAGATATGTTGAAGTGTTGAATTACTTATGGTTCACTAAGAGTGCATTTTTACTTCTATCTTCATTAGATTATATACTGATGGCTTAAAAAAAAAACATTTGTACGGATTATGATGATCGATATTTGTGAGAAGATAAAATGTACAATGGAATAAATATATTTTGAATATTAAAAATTGTATACGCTAACATATTTGCTCTCAGTTATACTTTTCCTTATTATGAATATTTCATTTTAAATATTGAAGCTCGAGAATTATTTTATTTTATTAATGAATTCGTTCCGATTTTCTACATGAGCAGTAAAAGCTACATGAAATAAATTTTCATCGAATTTGCAGATCGGGAAAATATCGCAATATCAATTTTCGTTTGCACGTGCACAAGATTTCAACATTACGAGACAAAAAGAGAATTCGTGTTGTAGCTTGCATTCTCTATCGCATCGCCGCAATCTCATGTCTGTTATCAATGGAGCAACGATACCGCATGCAATGATATCGTTATTATCCCGTAATGACGTTTGATACCACCGGTTCTTTTAACCCACTATCCTAATTTAGGCTCTCAGCTATCTCGTTGTTTTCCTGTTCGTATCGTTTATTTTTTAGGATCGTTACTTTCCACAATGCATTGTTCTCTGCTTTCCTTTTAATGAGAAACGCTAAACAGTAAATTAAATAATTATTATAATATATATCGAGCTAGTAATTTTACAATTTGTATGTCCTCAAAAATATGAATAAATATGAAATATTTTGTATTTTAGTTGCACCAATATTTTAACAAAGATTTTTATTTGCGATCTCCGGAAATTAAATGGAAAATAATTAAAAAATTATAAACAAGAAAAAACCGAGAATACCAAATTTACTAAAAAATGTATAAGTTAATCTGGAATATTTTGTGTATAGTGTTTTATAAAGCCATAGCACATTTTGATTAATATTGAGATAATATTGAGATTGAGATTTAAAAAAATGTTAATACTTAATAATGTTTATTGTATAAATTTATATATTTAAAATATATAAATTAGTTTCATTTTTTTTCTATTTATATTTATTATTTTTTTAATTTTTATGAAATGTAGAGGAACATGTATTTCCTGCAATTTGTTATGTAAAAGAAATGAAATTAAAGGTTATTAGAAAATTGATCGTAAAAATTTTATAAACTTTAATTAAATGTCGATGTCGCACACATAAAAAGTAATTATTAAATTTTCTCCTTATAAAATTTTTTTTTCAATTTTGATTATTTATAAAAAATTTATATAGAATTGCATGTACAAAATACATGTTTTATTCACATATTTCTCTGAAAATTTACTTCCTTTATCAAGATGATCGGATAGATTTACATATATATAATGTACATATAATAATATTAACATTAAATAAGTTTATCCACTTGATTATATACAAGCTATACTTTTTAGATGTCTGTACAACCATTGTACAACCGAAAAAATAATAGCCATTGGAAAAATAATAATTTGAAAAAATAAAATATTTTCTTCTCATAAAATTATGTACGTAAAAATATAACGTATTTAATATGTTTTATACTATATATGTATAAATATTTGAGCTGCAATATAATAGCATAATCGCGTGCAAGGAATGTGTTTCTATGAATGTGTATGAATGTGTTTCTTATCGGCTGTTATCATAACAGGCGTCATCGTGTTGCATCGCTTATTTTTTAATATTATGCAAGTGCTTCGAGTCGAGTTGTTTGAACTAACGTTGCGGAAAATAAAGATTTGCCCTTTTTTGTTATCTTCCGTTATTTTTTAAGCCGCATGATTTTTTTTAGGAGCAGTTAGTATCTATGTTTCACGAAGTAGATTACGTATATCACGAAGTAGATTGCGTTTTAATGGGCCTTTTGTTCCGATAGAAACCATCGACATTTAAAATTAATGACACACACACACACTCTTATATAGTATTACAACTATAGCGAATATACTAAACCATTTATTAATGTTGTTGTGGGCCACGTAGGCACTTTATTCCTACATTACCGTTTATCAGCGAAGTGGTATTAACCATTATTGTTTTATCCCTAAAATATTCGTCTTTTTTTTAATCGAATTTTACTCTTTATCGTAAAAAAAAGTTCATTTTTTCATTTATCATACGAAGCACGTTTCCAATAATAAATTTTGATAATAAATTTTAAAATTTCACAAAAAAAAAAAATACAAAAACGTATATTGTGTATTATTTTATCTGTCTCTTCTGATAGGTTCTGAAAATTACAATATTGTAAAATAAAGCATACTGTCATGTGTGCGCGCGCACCTGTAAAACGCTCGATTGACGTCAGTCACAAAGATATTTTTAGTTTATAGTAACTGTTTTGAAAAAAGAAAAAGAAATATAAGTTTTCTTTTCGAATTGCAATTATGTGTACTGTAACCTTCTCCCCGTGATTATTTGCACATTTTCATCACTTCATATTCCACGCCCGATATTCCACGCCCGCGCGTTTCCTTTTTTTCCTTCTCATTACTATCTACCACTATCGATATTCCGGCTGCCTGGTATGATAAGAGGGGTTGGCGATGATATTTACGATAAGGCGATTCTTCGGGGTTACGTGGGCGCTGTAGAGTGGTGGGTGTTATGCACAGGGTTGGTTTATTTTAAACTCATGTCATCACGCATTATTCGGTACACCATGAGTCAATATCGGCCTCCGCCTTGATCGCTGTTTATGCTTGCTTAGTTAAGATATCCGTGAGATGAATAAAGTATATTGAAGGAAAAAAGAGAGAAGGGGAAATATAAAATGGCAGGGATACGCAAGAGTTGGATTGGGTTGAATTTAATATTATCAATAAATTTATTTGATTTATAATATTTTAAATTAATTTCAATTTATATAATTGATTTGTTATCGACGAGTTTCTTTTTGCAAAAGTCTTTAAAACACAATTTAAATTTCTATTATATATATGACTGTACAACTATTGTAAGAACATTGTAAGAACATTTATGCATTTATAATTACAGTTAATTATTCTGGAATAGCTTAGTTATTTTTCGATAACAATTTATCGCAATTGCCTGCTCATTGTCAGTAATAGAGCCACGTCATATAAAGAAGTTTATTATACAAAGTCAGAAATAATAGAACGCTGTTTGCCGCCCTGATTAAATCAGTAATAACATTTAGGCATTGCGTACATCGCAATAAATAGGAATTCACTTATCGACATAGTTTGCAATTTCAGTTTTTACATCATTGAATGTAATTAACCGGAGTTATATTACAGTTATATTACAGTTATATTACAGTTATCAATACATACTAACATCAATTACGATTTTATTCGCAAACCGAGTGAAATCGATAATAATAATGTTGCTTGTTCCACCATGACATATTGCGAATCTCATTATAGGTGTGGATGAAATTAGTTGACGAAATTCAGACATGTCGATGGTAATTCATCGTTGAAATCACTATCGATCTTTTGGCGGATCCAATATAAGTGCATGTGAGTGTGTATGCTAGAAGTATCGGAAGTAAAGAGCATTGGACATTAATCGGCGCGCGCGTTTCATTAACAAGATATATATGTCGGTCAAGGGCCTCGACGCGAGAGACGCCCTCATCATTTCGGGTCATGATTCATTGGCGTCCTCATGTTCCCAGCGGAACTGAAACTGCTGATCGCATGGCATTATGCATACGCGTCAATTTGCCTTCGTTTGCATTAGATGAGAGCGGCACGTCTTCTCGGGAGGTTCTCT
>Ga0157364_1003607_pt1 | contig 15076 bp, 14 predicted proteins | sample AttsexASBM2_FD_111476 | JGI IMG/M metagenome (GOLD analysis project Ga0157364, IMG submission 111476) | Fungus gardens microbial communities from leaf cutter ant in Ribeirão Preto, State of São Paulo, Brazil - Atta sexdens ASBM2 | ecosystem: Host-associated > Fungi > Mycelium > Unclassified ... | reverse complement strand
TACTTTCTCTTGATCTATCTTAAGTTTGTAATATAAACTCTATAGTTGAAGATAATATGAGAGGAAACACTATGCTTGGAAAACATATAAAGAACAAAGAGTTATGCTAGCTCTGCAAAAATAATGGTATTATGTACAGGGATGAAAATTACCTACTTAGTAAGCTAGTTGATGATTACCAGGATATTATCAAACTCAGAGAATAACAGAAGTTTCTCAATAAAATATATGAAAATAGAATTCTAGAAATTTTCAGAGATAAGAAGTTGTTTAAGAGATCTGTAAAGCTTGTGATTCTGAGATTGAAATTGTACCCAAGTGACATAAGACTTGTAGAATTGTAGTATATCTGTGTAGAAGCTTAACTAGAAATATTTGTAGCAAACAAGTTCTATTGTTTTGTTTTTGCTGAAGTGGCCAGCTAAAATATGATCATGATTATACTGGAGAATATTAGGAAATTTATCTTTAACCAAAGTTCAAGCGCTTAGACTCTGCTGAACCTGACAGTTTTTCTACTTCTTTATAGTTAATACCTCTTCTTCAGTGAATTCTGTAATCATCCTTAGATCAATCTCACTACTTCCTATGGTTGAACTTCAAGCCACAATCCTCAAAGTCATGGTACTACCCTACTCTGGTTCTTATTATTGTACACTTCTTCTTTTTTTCAGCAATTCTTCTAAACATTTTAATTAAGATTTTTGACTACTTAGTTATTATCATTTCTTGGTTATGTCAGCACTGTTCTGCCAGATTGGAATGTATCTTTAGTAGTATTTAGGATAGTTACCACCTCTAGAAGTCCTCATTCTATTCTTTTAGAGTTTACTAGAGATAAGTACTCTTATATTTTATTTAGTAAATATATTTCTTAGGACTTTCTAGAGTCATAATCTCTACTATACTACCATGGTCTTTATCTAGTTGCTCTAACAGAGAATATACATGTGAAAGTTAGCATAAAAATTCTACCATTAAAAAGAAAAAAATCTGAGAGGTCTATAAACCAGCAGATTTTTGTGGAGTTGTATTTTATAATGATAGAGTCAGTTGAAAGCACTGTATAAATGATTAACAACAGTTGCTGGGTAGAATAAAGGAGAGATAAGAATTGTTGCTTGAATAGAGGCTACAAGCTGTTTATAGATGAAAATGGACTTAAGGCTATGTAGATTAATTTTGGCATAGCCAGTATTTCTGCCTTTATAATAAATATTCTAATTGTTTAGTAAGATTGTTCAGTTTGGTGCTGAGACAACTTGGATAGAACCAAATAACAAGGTTGAATTGTGAGAGGTACTCAGATCACCATACTTGTTTATAGGTTAGTATCTTAGTAGTAGAAAAGTACTTAAGATTTTTATGATTCATAACAATATTGATAAAAAAGACCAGACCTTCAAGATAGTAGCATCAAATTCTGAAAGCTTTAAAAATGGCTAGAGATTTCTTGTTATGAGTATTATAATTCAACTCTGAAGAGATAAAAGTCTGAGAGTAGAAGACTACTGGATAAACTTTATTATTTTTGTCTATAATGAAGAAAAATGCAGTAAGAGTATAATTGAAGGTGCCTATCTCCACAATGAGTTAAGCATCAGGAATCTAATAGGTAAGAATAGATTTGAAAATAAATACTTTCTTCAGTAAGTTAAGAGCATTATAGTAGAAATTATTAAATTTCCATGGGATATCTTTTTAGATGAGATAGATTAGTAAAATAACAATATCAGAGTAATTAAAAATAAATTAGTAGTAAAAATTAGGAAAATATAAGAAAGATTAAATATCCTTGACTTTATTTAGCTCTTGGCCAATTCTTAATAGTTCTGATTTTACCATCTAACATGGTAAGTCTAGAAGGAGAAAGGATGTATCTCAGATACTCTACTAACTTGAAATAAAACTCATACTTCTCTACTTTGGCATAGAGATCAGCTTTGCAAAGGTATTTGAGTACTTCTTTAATATTTCAGCAGTGTATAAACATATTGTCAGAGTAGATAAGTATATTAACAAGATAAATCACAACACAAACATCCAGAAGATTATGTTATTTATAAATCACTAGAAGGCAATAAAAATATTAGTAAGGCTATAAAGTATTATGGACTACTCAAATGATTCATAAGAAGTCCAAAAAGTAGTCTTTCATTTATCACCTTCAGATATTTAGATAAATTCAAATAATATGCATGTTAAAGATCTATCTTGGTATATACTTAAGTATTATCACTTAAATCTCAAATTGTTAATATATACTAGGCTAGTAGTTTATACTTTACTATATCTAATCTATCCTAAAGGCTATGTGTTATATATAAAACCAATATATATTATCTATACTATATGATGTTATTGTTCTAGAATCTTCTACGATTTTCTCTGTGTTATATAATATCATACTAAACTCTAATCCTAAGTTTTTAATAAAGAAAATAAAATGAAAAGAAGCAAAAATAAGAAAGAATAAATAAAAATAAAGTTATTCATCTTCAACTCTGACATTATGCTTTGTGGAATGATTTGAGTAGATTAGCAATAAGTAGAAGTAGATAACAATTCTTTCCAGTAATACAGTTAAGTCTATAGAAGTTAATACAGAGATATAGTAATCCATCTTTCTTATTAAAGAGAACTTAAACATTGTAAGAGAAGAAGATTGGTTGGATAAATTTTATGTTCAGATTTTTCTCAATGAATTTTTAGAGCTTTTTGCTTAGATACTAAAAGATAGTAAATAGTACAAATTAGTAGTTGGATATCTTCTAGATTAATTTGAGGTTGTAAGAATAATGAGAAATAAAGGATTCTGTTTTGGATTTACTAAAGATATCAGCAAACTGGTAGTTTTTGAGAGAAACTATGGAAAGATTGGGAACAGACTCTGCTTTGTGCATAGAGGTTGCCTAAACACCAGTTGAATAAAGACAGATTTAGAAGTTGTTGGAGCCTGGAAGTTTTGATATACAGAAGAAAGACAATACACTAGTAATAGTGATATTGGATTGCTTAGATATAGATATAGAGATCTCAAATGTTAGTGTGGAAACTGAAGGGTTTGGTGAATATAGAGAAGTTTTAGAAATTGACAGAGTTACCAGCAGTATGTTGGCTGAGATATATAGTAGACCTGTCAGACACAATTCACACTAGAAAGTGAAAGCCTATGGGGTTGGCTCAAAAATATATAGAGTTTTCACACTTTATATAATAAGCATTTCCTCTCTTTTTGAATAATTTAGTCTCACTATTGAATATGCAAAATCAAAGGAGCCCAGTATATATAAGATAGATACTCTGTACTTGAAATGCTATTGAGTTCTCTTATGTTAATCCTAATACAAGGTTTTTTTCCTCTATAAGTCTTGAATCATAACAAGAAAGACTGGTTGAGTTCTTGGTTAACCTACTCTGTCTGTCTATCTGATTGGAGATGCTATGTTATCAAGCATGCCACTTTAATTCTGAGCATATAATAGAGTTCTCTGATGAAAAGAGCAACAAACTGCAGTTGGCAATTAGAGATAACATAAGTAAGGAGACCATGGAGTTTTCAAACATGATATAGAAAGAGTTATACTACACTATTTGTGGTGATAGTAGTAGTGTGAGTTGGAATAAAATACATAGTCTTAGATACCAAATCTACAGCTGTTATAACAGTATCATGATCTGCAAACTCCAGGAGTTCCACTATGAAGTTTACACTAATGGTTTCCTAGCACATACTTAATACTAGTAATGGATGTAGTTCTTCTAGAGATAAAAATAGCTTAGTACACAGACAGAGGCTACATGTGTTGATAATAACTGATATACCTTGATATTTGTAGCCACCAGTAGTTCTGGAACACTAACTCTAAAGTCTTCTATATACTAGCATGACTAGCTATTCAAGAATTATGGTAAAGTATAATAATGCAACAATGGAGTTTCAAGATATTTGAAATGTATACCTTACTATAAAATAAGAACAGACCATCATTCTTATACTACTCTATAAAGTGTACAAACTTTGTAGATAAGTAACAAAGTTTCCTTACTATTTTGACAACTGATTCCTTTTGATGTCTCAAGTGGTAGTTATATCAAATTTCTGTAAGAAGACTTTGCTCTTCATCTTCTATAGCAATATCTTTGAGCACTTGAAAAGTAAGGAACTTTGGCTAGAGTAATACTATATTCTGATTGTTTTGTAAGTTATTACTATAATCTAGCTAATGAGATAGCATGTCAAACTTATCCATGTGTCATAGCAACCAACATCATAATAGTAAATATACATATTGTTACATCCCAATCTAGCCATATCTATTCCAACCTACAAATAATACTTCTCCCATCCATACTTCCTAATCTTTTCTGATATAGATTACTCTTGCCAACTCTATGGATCTCTATCCCTAACATTCTTGGATCACTGGAAACTAGGATAATACTTAGCAGTCTCTATTCTAGATAACTATTCTAGATAATATACTTAGTATATAAGCCAGTAGTTTACACTGTAAGTCTTATTCCAAAAATTGACTAAAACTATAACTAACTTTTGATGTTAACAATAACATACCTCTTACCTTCCAGTAAACTTGTCTATTAGTTCTATCCTGAGTTTCTCATCTGAAATATATGACCAGTGTGACTTATAAAGATATAACATATAAGCTGAAGCCAAAAATTGTTCTAACTCTTGTGTTCTACTTACTTGGATAATACACAAACTACTTATTTGAACTTCTAGGAGCCTTTTATTAGGTTTTGGATAATAAGATGCAAACTATGTCTAATATACATAAACTTAAAACAAGGCTAGTATATCTTTCTGTCACTCTTATATTATAGTTTACAAGAGAAACTTGACAGAAAACCTCCTATGTCAGAGTTGTAAACAGTAGACTTGACTTTATTCTATTTTCTTACTTTTTATTTTATTTTACTTTATTTTGAACTTAGATGAAGAGTGTGATGTGATATTATGTATAACAGTCACACCTATCATAGGGTAGTCACATATGTCACAGTTATAGATCATACAATCATATAACACAGAGAAGGTCATTAAAGGTTCTGAAATAAATAATATTATACAACATATATTGGTCTTATAAAGAGTATATTGTTAAAGATGATTTATACTTACCAAAGACATCCATAAATATAGCATGAAAGGTGAAAATGTGAACTGAGCTTAGTAACTACAGATAAGAGAGTGACTAGAAGTAATGTTATGTAGATAATCAGTCTTAGCTTTAATAGATAACATTGTGCCTAGCTTATGTATTGCATAACTGTATTTTCAGAGATTGAAAGTTTCAAAAGAGAATTGAGATAAGTGTGGTACAAATTCCAAGTTAATTATCAAACTAGAAAACAGTACATAGTAGCTAACATTCTTAAATATGAAAGTGTAGATTTAATAATACTCTACTACTGTATATACTCTGAGTTGTTGGGCACTGCAGAAGTTATTGTTTGGAACTTTATAGAATTAATAAGGAATACAGGGTTTGGTTCTTAGATTGATTGGAATGGAGTATGATTCATACTAGACATTATGACTTAAGACCTCTTAAGTAAGAATAAAAAATAAATTTTGTATTAAGTAATACAAGAGAACTTAATAGAGTTTCTAAGTATAATAATTTATATATACTGAACTAATAGTTTATATTATACTAAACTTAGCCTATTCTAGAGAGTATGTGTTTGCCTTAAGGTCAACATGTGTAATACATACTGTATGTATCAGAATCATGAATATTAGACTCAACCATTGTTATTTTTCTTTCTTATTTTATTTTATTTTTATTTTATTTTCTATTTTGGAGACTTAGAGTTAGTGTTAGTGTGATATCACAAATTACTATCACATAATATAACTTGGTATTACACATTAGTTACTGTTACATGATTATTACAAGGAAACATGGTAGAAACATGGTAGAAGCTTCTAGAAAGAAATAATGTTACTACAATATATTTGACACATATTAATCTTAAGGATAATGCATAGTCTTTAGAATAGGTTAATGGTACTATAGTATAGACTAGTAACTTAGTATATATAGTTTTGTACTAGAAATTCCATTGAGTTCTCTCATATTACCCAATACAAGATTCTTTCTCATTGGTTATAATAGTATAATATTATTATTTTAGAATTTTCTATGATATTCTTTATGATATGTGATTGTGTGATAGTGATAGATGTGTGATACTGTATTATATTATGTGACAGTTGGTGACAGTCATATATGATGTTATGCTAACTCTTATCCTTAAGTCTAAAAAATAAAATAAAAATAAGAAAATGAAAAATAAGAAAATTTTACTGTCTTCAATTCTAATACTAGAAGAGAGTAGAAAGAATACAGATGTCAGATGATATGTGATATGCATGGACTTGAGAATAAGTTAGTTATTGTTGTAACAACCACTAACTAAGATAGTTAATAATATACTAAGTAGTCTTATAAGATGAGAATCTTATAATAATCACAAGAAAACTCAACAAAGAGTTCCCAATGCATTTCTACACTATATATACTATTCATACATAGTCTATGCTATAATAAATAACCTTACTCTAAGATCTATACATCATCTATATATATACTATAAGGTCAATATATTATAAACATGTATCTTGATATCATTTCTTCTAATTCTTTTTACTTTATTCTAGATCTATGATATAATATCATGTGACACATAATGTGACTGCAGTCATGTACCTTTTCATTGTCCAAGAAATAACAGAAAATAAAATAAAATAAAAATAAAATAAATAAATAAAAGAAAAATAAAATCAAAATAAAATGTAAGAGTTCAAGTATACTATGACAGTTATAGTATGTATACATACCACAGTCTGTAGTATATAAGGTATATTAGTTTGTAATAGGAACTAGAGTTTCTTCTCTTATATTACTCAATACAAGAATATGCTTTTGTCTTATCTCTAAGGACTTAAGTCATAACATCTTACTATAATATTGTATTAGTTAAAAAAAACTTAGCCACTTGTAATATAGATGAAAACTGAGGTAAACATCTAGTATTTATATTATAGAATGAACAATATATGTATGAAATAGAAACAAATACTCTTATTCTTATAACTTAAAGATCTTAGAGTAGATCAATAAGAAGAATCTTGTATTAGAGTTAACACAAGAGAACTCAATAGAGAACTTGGTACAAGATTGTCTACTTTTAATATATGTAAAATATGCTATAGTGATATTATTATTTTTCAGAACCTTCTATAATATTTCATATAATATTATATTATTTCTAACTCTAGATCCTAGAAGTAGAAAATAAATTGAAATAAAAATAAAAATAAAAAAGAAAGAAAACTAAAACTAAGTTCAACTTCTGTGACTCTGACACTTATAATCAAAGAACAGTATAATATAATATGAAACAAGTACATAGCATAGTAGCATCAGTATACACACTTATATAATAATTCAGTACATGCTTGTATTTTCCTATAAAAATATATACTATTTATACTAATACATCATAGTCTATACCCATGTTTACTCTAATATCCATGCATTATCTGTGAATTCACCACACTATTAATATGGATATATTGTAGTCATACTCCTAATATTATTATATTAAAACTTTCTACTATCTTTTAGACTTATAATATCACCTCATGTGACATAGTCATATGATCCTCCATTATTAAATAAAATAAAACTAAAATTAAAATAAAATGAGGAAGAAATAAAATCTGTAAAAATAAAGTATTAAATCAAACCTTGCCAAATAAAAGAACTACTATATTTGTCTACAATTGAGTTTTTTTTGGTAGTTACAAAGTATTCTAGATTTTTGTGGTCCATCCAAATCTCTGCTGGGATTTCTACATGTTCTAGAAAGTGGCACCACTCTTTTAATACTCAAATAATAGCTAGCATCTCCTTGTTGTATATCTCATAATTTTTTTTTACTAGTAAGAGTGATTTTCTGAAGTACACAACTGAGTACTATTTATTAATTATCATTTATAAACATTTGTGAGAGAACTACTCCTGTAGTAAAATTTAAGCTATTTGTCATAAACCAACTTTTAAGACATCTGCTTCCTGACTTCCAGTTAGGACTCTAACCATACCTAGATATACTTCTGCATCTGTAATCATTCATACACAGATCAAGCCCTCATGTTTTATCTCCTGACAACTCATCACTTAAACTCCTATATTCTAGAAACTATCTTTATAATATCTCTTTAATTATCTCTTACAGTACTATTCCTTAGCTACAGCTCTGACTATAGATCCAGTATATAAGACTAAGTAGATACTCTGTAGTCTTCAGTCTGAAAATCAACTAAGAACCCAGCTAAGACCTGACCAAGTATCTACCAAAAATCTAATAACACTTCTTCATATCTTATTATCTGAAATTATGACTATATGATAGATAGTAGGCATAACACATAAGTTGAGGCCAAGGTTCTCATCCAAGATCATATTGCTAATCCAAAGATAAGCTTCCAATCTTAATCCACAACCTAGGTACTTATCCAATATCATAGATTTCTATATCTGTTTCCTAGATAAGCTTGATCTGACTTTCTTTCTGTACAACTGATTACTGATATCCACTCAAAACAAGTTTTGCCTATCCTGATACACTTCTTGACAACACTCTTGACACTGTTAGACAACTTGTACTAGAAACTTTATTAAGTTCTCTTGTATTAAACTCTAATATAAGGTTTTTATCTTTTGTTTTAATTCTTGGACTGAGTCATAACAGACTTTGTCTTGAAAGATGACTTTTCAGAATTACAAATGATAAACTTCATTTTTATTTTTATTTTTCTATTTTCTTTCTTTTTTTTTTACTTTTATTTAGGGTTAGGGTGGAGCATGACAGTTATGGTCACATAGTCATAGTGTCATGATGGAAAGATATAAAAGCTTCTAAAACAATAATATCATATAATATACTTAACACATGTTAGCTTTAAGGCTTATACATAGTTTTTAAGATAGGCTAGGTATAGTAGTATAGTGTAGTATATAAGGTAGATACATTGTACTAGAAACTCCATCAATTTATCTTGTAATTAACTCAATCCAAGGTTTACTCTTTGACTTTAACTTTAAGTCTTAATATATAACATTAGAACTTGATTCAACTTCTTGGGACTACTCAATACCAAGTTCTTTCTATACTTACTCTTTTACCATCCTCAACCAGAAGACAGAACCACTTTCTAGTCAAGAAGACATAGCTGGACCCTGGGCTCAAGTGGTATACTAGTTAAGCAGAAAAAACTTAGCTATTTAGTTATACTAAAGTCCACTGGTGTAAATAGATGTATTATCTTGTGTGGACATGTTAATTATAACCCTTTCATCTATTAGCTCTATGCTACAGTTCCACTTGTGATATGTCTATGTTGTTGTGGCAACCACTAGTCACAAAGATCAATAATCACACAAGGCAGTAAATCTCTCAGTAGGATATTAAGTAGGAATCACAAGAGAACTCGACAAGAAGTCTCTGCTAGATTGCTACCCTATTTATATAAGTTACACATGGCCCATGTTACAAATAATTACTCCTACCCTAATGTCCATGTATTGTTCCTAAGTACACCATATGTACACTATAAGGTAGCCATACTGTTAATATGCTTCTTAGCATCATCTATCTAGACTGCTCCAGTCAATTCTAAACCTATGACCTCACATCATGTGATAAGTCATGTGACCACAGTCATATGCCTCTTATTTGTCAATAAAAAGAAAAAGAAATTCAAAAGAAAATAGATATAAAATCAAGAAAAATAGATAAAAGAAAAAAATGTTAGTTCTCACATGCATCATAATATATGTAGGAGAACAGCAAGCATCCTTAAGATCTTGCTTAAAGTAGAACAGTCTTCTTAGACCAAAATTGTTTACAATTTCCTCAAGGTAGTAATCAGTAAAAGTAGCTAGTAGAAATTGTAAGATGGGATAGGAAGAGGGCCTACTAACACTTACTAAGATAGATTTCAGCAGCAAGTATGAGTTGGAGAGTGAAACCAACACTGGTTCTGTGCTCTCTTTATATATGTCTACATCACCAACACCACCACCACCATCATCACCATCACCTATCAATTTTCTCTCTCCTTATAACAACAACATCATGAGTTTGCACAACCTTCATCAAATAATCAGACAGCAGTAGGAGCAATTAGTAGTAATGCAGGTGCAGATCTAGGCCCTGATTGCAGTAGGAGCATGAGTAGGAGCAGGAGGTGCAACAGAGAGATCTAACACAGGATCTAACATAGAGGTAGCAAAACCACTGGTTTTCAATGAAGAAGCAGGAAAGATAGGAGGATTTATCATGGCATGCAAGTTATATTTGAGAATGAGGATGAGAAGGGCAATGGTGGAAGAACAAATTCAATGGATACTGTCCTATGTACAAGAAGGATCAGTGGATGTGTGGAAAGAAAATGTATCAGAGGACTTGGAAATAAGAGAAGCAGAGTTTGAATCAGTAGGAAAATTATTAGAGTTAAAAAAGGAGTTTGGTAGAAGAGATGAAGAATCAGTAAAAGTAGCAGAATTAAGAAGGTTAGAGTAAGGGGAAAGAACTATGGAAGAGTTTGTACAGAAATTCAAAAGGGCAACAAGAGAAAGCAGGTATGAAGGGAGAATATTAGTGGAAGAGTTTAAAAGGGAAATGAGTGAAGTGATTAGAAGGAAGCTGATGGAGGTGGAAAGGCCTCCAGCTAGTATTAATCAGTGGTATAAGTATGCCACTAATTTAGACAGATACTGGAGAGAGAGTAGGAGAGAAGAGAAGAAGTTGAGAGGTAAACAAGATAATGGGACTCAGACTCCAAGGCAAGATAACAGGGCATAACAGCAACAGATACTATAAGTTTGGCCAAGGAGACAAGAGGCTCCTCAACAATGGGCAGAGCCTGCTCTGATGGAGGAAGTAAAAAGAACAAATGCAATTATAGTGCATTTAAATCAGCAGATAGGGTTCATACTTTGTAACCAATACACTATGGATATAGATAGAAGGAACAGAAATTGCTACAACTGTGGGGAATTTGGACATTTGGCTAGAAACTGCAGAACTAGGAGAATAGAAGGCAGAATTGGGAAGGATAGAAGACTAGAATATAGAAGAAATAAGCAGAGGACCAAGAATAATGGATAGAATAATTTAAATGAAGAGAGAGATCTAATAGTCCTCAATTATATCTCAGTAGCTATAACAGATTTGCAATACTCGGTAGAGTAGTGGATAATACATCCTATTATAATCTGGACAAGAGGAACATGCTAAGAGAAGTAATAGTAAAAATTGGATTGAAGAGGATTGATATATAGGAAGGAGTGATAGTAAAAGCATTACTGGATAGTGAAGTAATAGGATTGGTGATGAGCTCAGAGTTTACAAAAAGGCAGGAGTTTAAATTAAAAAAGATAGAAAATCCAATATATATAAGAAATATGAATGGGACATTCAACAAGGAAAGACCAATAGAAAACACTGTAGAAGTAAATATTTATTATCAAAGACATAGGGAGAGAACAGAGATCAATGTAATGGAGAGGCAAAAGTAGAATGTAATCCTAGGAATACCATGGCTTGCTTGCCATAACTCTAAAATTGATTGGAGAACAGGAGAAGTAAAGATGATGAGGTGTCCAGAAGAGTGTGAGAAGCAGTGGAGGCTAAAGCAGGGGAAGTTAGGATAGCAATAGCAGAAGAAGAAAGAAAGAAAAGAGAAAGAAGGAAAGAAGCAGGAAGATAAAGAATAAAAAGGAAAGAATAAAAAACCTAAAAAGAAGAAAATAGTATAGGTCAAAAGGATAGCTAAGAAATGGGAAATCTGGGACAAAGAAGAGGAGGTGGCAAAATCAAAGATGGAAGCAAAGAAGTTGGTATCTGAAAGTCACAAGTAAATTCAGATTTTTGGCAAGAAAGCCAGTAAGAAGATGCCCACAAAAAAACTATAGGACCATGCTATTGATATGAAAGAGGGATTTGTACCAAGGAAAGGGGAGATGTATCTGCTGTTGAGGGAAAAGAGAGAGAAGGTATGCAAGTTCATTTCTGAACAATTAAGAAAAGGGTATATTAGACCCTTGAAGTCACCTCAAATAGTACCAGTGTTTTTCATAGAAAATAAGGATGAAAAGAAGCATATAGTACAAAAATATAGGTATTTAAATGAGTGGACTGTAAAGAATAATTACCCTTTACCTTTAATATCAGATATTGTAGAAAACATAGATACAAAAAAAGTATTTACAAAGATGGGCTTACAATTGTCATGGAATGCTTTGGACATTAACAATTTTTATTTTATTTTATTTTATTTTTCAATTTTACTTTTCTTTTTCTTTTTCTTTTTCTTTTTCTTGAAGAGTGATGAAGAGGCACGTGACAATGAAGTCACATGGCATGTCACATGATGTGACATCACAAGCTTAGAACATGATGGAAGGGTCTGGAAGATGACATCAGAGCACATGGAGTACACATGGTAGCCTTGAGTAGAACATGAAATAGAAATGAGGATGAAGCATGGACATGAGGGTAGGGTTAATTATTAGTAGCATGGACCATGAGTTTTTGTATAAATAGGATACTAATTGAGAAGAGGCTCCTTGTCAAGTTCTCTTGTGATTCCCACTTGATATCCTATTGAGAGATTTATTGCTTATGTTGCTATTAGTCTTTGTGACTAGTGGTTGCCACAACAAAGTGGCAACTAGTAGCTTTTCTCTCAAAATCTCTAAATGAGACCGAAAGAAACTACAAGATTCATGATAAAGAAATGTTAGCAGTTATAAGAGGATTGGAAAATTGGAGGCATTTATTAAAGGGCACAAAGTTCAAGTTCAAGGTTTGGGCAGACCACAAGAACTTGGAATATTTCATGAAGATGTAGAAATTGAACAGAAAACAAGCAAGATGGGCTCTATATATATCAAGATTTAATTTCATCTTAAAACATGTTCTAGAAATAAAAATGAGAAAGACAAATAGATTAAGTAGAAGACCAGACTGGAAAGTAGGAGCAGAAAATGAAAATGACAATCAAATATTTATTAAAGACTATTGGATTCATAGTTTATCAGAAGTAGTAATAGAAGAACCAAAGGTAGATATATTAGAAAAAATAAAAATAGCTAGGAGTAAGGACAAAAAAGTAGTTAGAGTAGTAGAAGAGATGAAGAAGGCAGAAGTAAAGATATTGAGGGGAGAAGAATGGCAGATAGAGTATTAAAGGAGGAAAGAATATATATGCCAAAGAATGAGGAGCTGAGAGCAGAGATAATCCAGCTTCATCATGATAAGCTGGTAGCAAGACATAGAGATAGATGGAAAACAACAGAGTTAGTAATGAGAAATTACTAGTGGCCAGAAGTTACAAAAGATGTAGGAAAATATATGGAGTGATGTAATGCATGTCAAAGGATGAAGAATAGAACTGAGGCATCTGTTACAATCTTAAGCTTGGCTTAGATTGCAACTTAGGCAAAGACTTGAGTAAAAAACAGGAGTTGAGTCAATTGGTAAAGTGTAAGGATACAAGAATATATCTACAGCTTTATATGTCTAAAAACTATATTTTATAAGTAAGGCAAATGAGTCATAATACATGAGAGAAACATAATGAAATCATGTCTACTACATGAGGCACTAACTGAGACAACATGTAGTACAGCTAATTGTTAAGTCAGAAAAAAGTAACCTCAATACCTATAGTTCATGAGTTAGCCACATTGAAGATATGAGGGATCAATTATAATAGTACCAGCAGAAAAGTTAATAACAAATGAAGTACTAGAGAAACTGTAGATGTATCTGACAGTAGACTTTATTACAAAGTTACTATTAGTAGTAGGAAAGAATGTAATATTGGTAGTATGTGATAGGTTGTCCAAGATAGCCCATTTTGTGGCAACAATAGAAGGAACATTAGCAGAAGGGTTGGCAAGACTGTTTAGAGATAATGTGTGAAAGTTACATGGGCTACCAGAGAGTGTAATAAGTGGCAGAGGACCATAGTTTGTGGTAGAATTGACAAAGATTTGAATAGGATGTTAGTGATAGAGATGAGACTGTCAACAGTATTCCATCCACAAATAGATAGGCAGATGGAATGAATGAACCAAGAGTTAAAACAGTACTTAAGATTCTTTACAGAGTATAGACAGAGAGATTGGCCAGAGTAGTTAGTGACAGCAAAGTTTGCAGTGAACAACAAGGTTCATATTGCAACAAAGATTTTGCCTTTTATAGCAAACTATAGAAGAGAGTTAAGGATGGGGACAGATATTAGAAGAAAAAAAAGAATAGAGAAAGCAATATAATTTGCAAAGAGGATGAAGAAAGTACAAGAGGAAGCAAAAGTGGCATTGAGAAAAGTACAGGAAGATGTGAAGAGGCAAGCAGATGGAGAACAACAGAAAGTAGAGAATTGAAAGAAGGGCAACAAAGTAATACTAAGTACAAAAGACTTAGTATTCAAAGAAAGACTAGTGAAAAAGTTGATAGAGAGATATAGATATATAGGGCCCTATGAGATAAAAGAAGTAGTATCAAGAAATATGGTCAAGTTAAAACTGCCAGCCTCTATAAAGATTTATTCAGTAGTAAACATTAGCAGGATAAAAAGATATAGATAGCTAGTGAGGGGATAAAGAGTAGAGAAACTAAAACTAGTGGAAGTAAAATGAGTAAAGAAATAGGAAGTAGAGAAAATATTGAACAAGATAAAAGTATGAGAAGTGAATAAGTATTTGGTAAGATAGAAAGGTTTTATAACAGAGAATGATATATGGGAAAGAGAAGAGGATTTGGAAAATGCAAGAGAATTGGTAGATAAATTTGAAAAAAGATTAGAAGTAAAAGTAAGATAATAGAAGGGGATAGAAAAAATGTGGAAGCTAAAATTAAATCCAAATTTGGGGGTTACCAGAGAAGTATATGGCAAAGATTCTATTTAGGTAGGATAATAAAAAGTTTAAGAATGAATATTTGAAGAAGTTAGAGAAAAGTTAGG
>Ga0157364_1003606_pt1 | contig 15079 bp, 10 predicted proteins | sample AttsexASBM2_FD_111476 | JGI IMG/M metagenome (GOLD analysis project Ga0157364, IMG submission 111476) | Fungus gardens microbial communities from leaf cutter ant in Ribeirão Preto, State of São Paulo, Brazil - Atta sexdens ASBM2 | ecosystem: Host-associated > Fungi > Mycelium > Unclassified ... | reverse complement strand
TTTCAACTAAACTCTCAAATTAATATAGAGAATGTTTTATTTATTTATTTATTTTTTTTTTAATATCCATGAGTCTCTTGGAGCGAAATGACGGACATTAATACGTATATATCGATTGCAGCTTTTCTTATTTTATCATCGCCTTTATCTTTTTTGTTACTCGATATGTCTAATCCTCCGAGAAATTTATTTAGAAATTTATTTCGAAAAATCTTCAGATACTTACTATCTACGCGATCTCTTCGTTCCTTTTCCTTGCGACGTCGAGTTAACTGTAGCAGCCCCGATTACACCGGCCGCTGCGAGTTCACTGCTTGATGGTTTCGTTTCGCCGCCGCTACTATCGGGCGGATCTTTCCTTTTTTCTAAGGGGATGTATTCTGCTCATTATTGATACTGTTGCGTAAAAGTTCCGCGACAATTGCATTGTTATATTATACAATTTGCAAGACAGAAGAAATCAGGTAAAATTTATGTCAGTGTATGATTTCCTTTTCTTCGATCTAATTGACGAAAGATATCTCTTCAAGGAGTTTCAAAAGCAGACTATGACAGCAGCCTCATTTGAGCATTATCACCAGATTATCTGATGTAGCGGAAAAATGGCACGGACTTATCCGGAAATGGAGAAAGAATAAACGCGACTGACCTTGGCCGAAGATGGTGATCACGATCTTCGATTATCCCGGAACTTTAGGCAAGGAGACTTAGTCACGAAACCGAAAGCGTCCAATTAGATGCAGAAAGCGCGCTTTATGAGATTTCGCTCAACTCTGATTCAGCAGACCAATAAATGTTTTCTCTCTCTTTCGCGAGAGTATTACGAATAATATTATACTCATGTATGCCGCGAATGTATCTCTTTAAAAGTCTTCGCGGGACAATCGCGGCGGATAAATCAGACGCACGATTGTGTGCGAAAGTGCGATCATTTTTATATTGCGCTCGATGACGCATTTGCAACTGCAAACGAAATGTTTATGGTGCAGCTATCTGCGCAATTGAATACTTATTTCCTTAAAGGATTTGAATTCTTTAATTCTCAATATACTGTTTTTCACGGAAGTTATCGCAGAGGTTCCATGAATTTCCCTCTACATATTTCTACAGTACAAAGCGCGTAAATAGTTTCTAAACTCACAAGAGCGTTCTGCATTCCTTCGACAAACTAACATAGGTAGAATCTCCTAATCCGTAGTAAAAGGATACTAAATGTTCTCCATCGGCATAATGATTCTAAGAGTGCGGGAGGCCGAAAGGGACAGACGCAACGAGGCGGAAAGAGAAACGAAGAGTGAGATAATCGAATGTACTCACGGGAATAATGCAGGCACGACCACCGGACAGCAAAGACTTCGCGTGATTTATCTAATATTTCCTTATTCGGCCGCGAGTAGTCCGTTGTGTGGAACACCTGGGAGCTCCTTCCCTTTTCCCTTTCCTTCGCGGGAATTCATGGGAAAAGTGACTGCTCAATGATGCGACGATGCAAGAATAGAACAGCATGATAAAAGTAAACGCGTAATCACGATTCTTATTCTTCTTATGAAAAAAAATCACCGGATGATTTTTAACGCAAGAATAAACCGAGAAAAGACTACTATCAAGATCCTTTGTTATAGGGATTATTGTCATAATTGTGATCTGATTTCTCCTATGTTGCAAATTATATTACGATTCATCCTTTACATCACTTCAGGTTCAACTTACTGGCATTCGTCACAGGTAACCTTTCGATCTTGATGGAACCATCTGTGTCGGGCGTAGGCGTAAGACCAGGATAGGAACCCTGAGATTGCGTCACCGTTACTGCAGGATGTGGACTCGCCTGAAAGAATCATAATATTATATCGCGAAATAAATAAAAGGAGCAATCCATCATGATTGCCCTGGTACTTTTTATTTACTGCTGATTGACGAAGTTTCTTACCAAATGTTCTAGCTGCGGTGGTGAGGTATGCGAGTATATCCCGCCGTGTGGACCAACTGGGCCAAGATGAAGGGCTACTTGACTTTCGGCGTGATTCCTCAATACGTTTATGGCATCATCTAACCGCTCCTCCATTCGTGCTCCCTGTACCAACAGAATACCGAAAATGCGACTCGATTACGCGCCGATAGCTCGAAATTGTCTACTGCTTTATTATTATTCGAGGAATTCTAGGAAGACGTATCACTGACGTTTTTTTATTTTCCTTAGAGTCTTGGTTTGTTCCAGAAAAGTTTCAAAGAGAGAAAATCAATATTGAATTCTTTTATTTCGTTTCTAATTCCATGAGAGATAGTTCGACTAACCGAAAAAGCATCTTGGAAGAAAAATAGAATTATAAAAGTATTGTGTAAAAAAAAGAGTCTGACCGATTAGATTGATTAAAGGGTTTAATGCCGACTGATTATCGAAAGTTTTGTTAATGGAAAAGTACAAGCTATGATTATATATTGTGCACAATGTGAAAACCTTATCACAATATATAATCAAAATTAATTGAAAGCGTAATTAGCAAAAAGTGCAATGGACATTTCGTGGCATTTGTCGTGTTGTAAACATGCGTAAAGAATGTGGAAAAGAAAGGAGAGAATGAGAAGGTTGGTAAAAAAACTGAAATTCGGCGGTCCTCACCTCGGCGTGGTCGCGAAGGAAGCCGATGGCATCGTCTAGCCTCTGCTGTTCAGGCGCCGGCTTCACACACAACACCAACGCAACAACAAAACCAAAAAAAAAAAGAGAAACAACCAAGTCAACACAACGTTCACAACAAACAGGGCGGAATGAATAAAAGTGTGTCGCCAAATGAACGGGAGGGACGATAAACTTAATAATTTGTACGCAAATAAGGGCGAGGGGAGGATATAAATAAATAGTCGCTTATAAAGGAAGAACACAAATGGTGATTTCTCGGTGCAAACGCGATCATGCACTTTGTACAACTTCAGTGCTGCGTGATTATGTGCGAATAGCGACTGTAATCTCTCGTAATAAAAAAATTAATCTTTATGACACAAACAACAGCAAATTCTTTTTTTTTCTTTTTATATTTCCGCTTGTATACCGCTCCTCCGTTGCTCGCAACAATCCTCTCCTCTTCCCAAAGAAATATAAAAATTGCGCGACTGATAATTGATAATACATCGTCGATATGTAGTGTTGTAGGTATAGAGAAATATCATTGGAAAAATATAACTGTTGTGTTCCAGCTCCTTTGTAAAAGTGAAAAATTGTCCCGTGCATGTTTCTGAAGCGGCCAAAAATTATACACGCGTTTAAGAAACCTTTCAACGATGTTTGATTTATTAAAGAGAAACTTCCATATATCACAATATAATAAATTCCTAAAAGAATTTGAAAATGGACAACGTTGAAAAGGTCTTGCAGCTTGTGTCGGATCAATCGTAATTAGTAATCATAGAAATACGAGATACATACCATATGAATACCACGATTAGGATCCGCCGTAAAATGCGGAGATACTGGCGCGGCTCCAGGTGCCCAACCTGGTGCCGAACCGGTTAAAGGTGGTGGCGAACTGACGGGCGTAGATGGATTACTGCTATAACTGGATACTGATTGGTCCGTGGGATAAATCTGTGAAAAATGTGATAACGACGCAATCGTAACATAATATTACGAAGATCCGAATTATTCGCGAAGTGATGACGTCGCGTCGTAAAGTACGATGTATCCGAATGTTGCAACAAATGTTACATTAAATTTCAACAAGAACATCTCTAGATGTTTAGATTACTTAGATCGTCCAAACATTATCTCAAATTAACGGATAATATCCATTATTTTTTAACGTTTTATCTTTTTATTAATTATCTTTTCTTCATTAGCGTAAAAAAAAATGATTTAACGAATTTAACATACTCGAGTGCTCACGACGGATGCGAGGGTCTTGCCGAGAGTGTCGTCCGTGGTGGATTGCTGGTTCGTCGTGGGCGCAGTGTTGGACGCGGAAGGCGCGGTCGTCGGTGCACCAGGACTATGGCTATATTGCAACGATGCCGGCGACGGCGCCCCTGTGCCGCTGTTCGCCGCGACCGCGGCACTACCCCGGAATGTCGACATTGGCGGCAGGGAAGCCGCACTGGTCACCGCCGAGCCCAGGATCGGCGCTGCAGATTCACCATTCGGCGACATCGCTGAGTATGCCTGAAACCGCCAAGCGCAAATGGTTCGACGCTCGGTTCTTGTGGTAACCATCTTGGGGGCGAAGTCGTGGGAATACGCGATCTTCAACATTAATTATCGAACTTGCGTCCAGTATGTCGGAATCTCAGAATCTGTCCCTGGAGGTTCTCTGTTGTATAGAAGGAATTCTATAGGTTCGCAGGAACGTCGTCTGATTTGTGAAACAGGAAGATATAACGACACCAACAGTCATTATGCTCTATTTGATGCTCTAGTCTAACCGTCTCAATCACTATCTTCGTGGATTTCATCATAGAAAGACTTTGTCAGGCATTTCTGCAGGATTTCAGAAGAGATGCTGTCTTCTTCGAATGCGTTCATGCGTGCGCGAAACGTCGGATTGATTTATCCTATGTAGTTACAAACGATAAAGATCTCTATTACAAGAATTCCGAGTGATTTCCAGGAGCCGCGTGGCTCTCGCGATTTGTACGATAGCTTCAAGCGCGTCTTTCTGGTTATAATGGATCACCTCGACTAGCTTTGATATCGGATACGCCGAGCGTGGGATAGAGCTCTCTCGCACCTACTGAAACTGCTCGTAAAAGTCTAATTTTAAGCCACCGTCGACGGTCTATGGAGCGTAGTGTATTTATCAACAAATTAGAGTGTCCCGAAGACGCTTACAGAGACGTGCCGCACGTAAAACATCGCCTTTAATCAACGCTTTTATGAAGAAGCATTGCGATGGATATCGCGGCGAGACCAAGATTTCGACATATTGACAGATATACTAGAAAAACTTAAAGACATCCAGCGACATCTCTTTTTCGATGGACTTGCGGACGGCGTTCACAGAAGATGGGTTCATTAAACTGGAAGATCATAAATGTTCAATCTCTGGTAACCAAAAAAAATCTTCGTGATTCTATCCTTCTTAGGCGCATTCATCTTAAATCGTACAATATCGATATTTACTTTACGCTATTTCTTGTCATATCACGTAGGCCAAAAGACCTCTCTGTAGCTGTACGCGAACGACAATAAAATGGTCTTACATTAATTTGTCTTACATTAAAAGTTGGACTTTATGATCTGAAAGCGCCGGAAGTATATTCCAATCTATTGCATATATACATATGTATATAAAAGAACGTTGCTTTAATAAAAATAAAATCAACGTTAGCGATCTCACCATTTATTAGCTAGCTATCGGCGATTACCGAAGGCATCACGACCACGACGTCATATGCCGGTAGCAGAAGCCTACTCTCGTTGTCTCAAAGAGAGAGAGGCTGCCCGAGAGACGGGTACGAGGTGCCACGAAGAGGAGGATTTCGTGGTAACCATGAACGGCGTAAATCAAACGAAGGCTGCACTTGACTAGAAACACGGAGTAGCGGGAGGGTCGGGACTATATATAGACGCCAGTGAGTCATTTGACGTTACTCCGGGTACGTGGAGCACTGTCAACAGTGTCTCTCAACCATAGCGAGACGATGAAGAGAGAACGCGTCTCTCCTCGAGCACACGCGACAATCAACCGGGTGGTCCGAAATAAGACAGCCAGAAGAGACCACCAGCTGGTCCGCTGGATCACGATGGTTGACGACGAGGATTAGAGCCGACGTCGGTTGGTTGAAGAGTAATGGCCGACCGAGAAACGACGCGCGGCTCGTCCTCGAGACGACCCTCGGTGCTTCGCGTGAATTCATGAATCGCCGAGACTGTCGACGAGATTTAGCATTTAGGAATTTATCACGTTCCGTGGAAAGCCATTAAACGATACGATAAATCTCTGAAAAGTTCGTATATTTGTATTAGATGTTCTCTCGATCGAGAATCGTTGAGAACGTCGAGAATCCCGCATTTCTCGGAATTTCGTCTGAGAAGAGTGCATTTTGAGCAGCCATCCGTCCGCTTCGATGTACAACGATGTCGATGGAGTAAAAGTTCGCGAATTAACGGAATTCGCGATATGCGAGAGCTCGTAGTGAAATTACGGCGTTTGAGTTCTCCGGTACAAAGAATCGATCTTTCATCATCGAATTCAATTTTTTATACATCAATTTTACGCAATCGAGGTTTCGTCGAACCTCGTCGATTTTTTAGACAGACAGAGAGAGACACACACACAGAGAGAGAGAGAGAGAGAGAGAGAGAGAGAGAGAATCACCAAAGTTGCTCGGGAGACACATCGATCTTCCGTAGCACCAAGATTAGGTCGCCCGCTTAGGTTTTAATCTGTCGACTTCCTCACCGAACTCACGTATTCGACGATAGAGAATATGGAAGAAGAAATATCCCCGTGTCTATTACGAAGTTCCAGAGACGTCGTTTTCACGACGGCGGCTCCGTAGGAACTAGCAGTCGAGTCACGCGTGATTGATCGTTTCTTCGGATTCGGCCGTGGCAAGGGTATAGTCGGGATAGAAATGAGAGAATGCGAGAGAGAGAAAGAGAGAGAGAGAGAGAGAAAGAGAGAGAGAGAGAGGGGAGGGGGTAGGAAAAATCACTTACCATGGGGTCGTGGGGTAGGTGCATGGGATAGGCTGGCTGCGCCAGGTGAGAGGGTGCATATCCACTATATGGGGGTTGGACACCACCGCCGCTACCCGTCCACGGGTCGCCGGGACCGGTTCCTGTAGTATTACCATCTGCAACAAGAGAGAGAGACGCGGTTTCGATCAATCATATGTCATCCTATTATTATTCGAATATTCGAGATCTAAATAATCAATTCAGAGCAACCACGTGTTTGTAAAAAGGAAATTTCAGAATATCTCGATAATATAGATTATGGAGTAATAAATAAGAATTTTGCGCGACGCATTATTAGATACCTTCGGAACGTGCTTCCTTTTGAACACGACATCCACTCGTCGTGTTCGTAAAAATTCTTTCTCGTTCGATGTAATTGAAGTATCGCAATGTAGAATAGAATCTCGTCGACTACCCCGAGCACTTTCTACGTCATTGGAGCGGGAAATAATAAATAATAGAGCACGTGGCGTTCTCCACTCAGCGAGCGTAGAATGTCGCGCACGTGCCCAGATAATGGGCGTCCAAATCGAATTAAAATGCATCCTCGCGGCATTTAATCGAATTTTCCTCTCGTCAGGGATGCCTTGCACTTCATAATGTTTATATAATTTTGGTCGATTAACACAACGGCAAACGTTCCGCTGCGAACAAGCGCCGCGCCAAACTTCCTAATCAAGCGGCGATGTCATTCCTTCCGCAGTAATTATTTCGAGAACGAGTCCGCGATATGATACAACTTCCCTGGACTTTCGCCAAGTCGAAATTTCGCGCTTTCCAACGTCTCACTCGGTTCCCGGGTGTCGTTTGCGGTGGAACCGCACACACACCCGGTATAAGAGCCAATAGACGCGGTACTGGCGCGGACCATTATTTCAGTTGAAAACAACAGCAATAAGCTTCGGGAACGTATTTCTTGATACTTTTGCTTGATATAATTCCCGTACCGGGCACTCCTCGACGAGAAAACGGAAACTAAGCCAAACTACTCGGGCGTTCCTACCAACTACCGGTGTTCGATGTCTGATAAAACTTTTTCGCCCCCCTCGTCGTGGCCTCCCATTTATAAGCCATTCCGGTCAGCTACCGAGTGCCACGAGCGCCGACACGTATTTCGAAAGCGTACTTAAACTGCTACTTTTCTCATCTGATCCATAATAACGAGCCCTGCGGTGAAAACTTCGTCGATTTCATAGATCTATCATCGTGTAAAGATCATCTAAAATATTTGCATATTTAAATATGCAAAATTTTTCTACGGATCATTTGGTCCATTAACGTGACTTTTTTATAATTACTTGTGCTTTGCATTCTTTTACACGTTATTTAGGATTTAATCAAATAAATCCTTTGTTATTTTTACTTAAATGTTAATCCTCCACCGGCAACATTGGACTTTAAAAATACAATTGATTTTTTGATTGTAAAATTCTAATAGATAAATTTAAATTTAAATAAAAAATAAAGTAAAATACAATCTAACTTCTGTGTAAAAATTTATTATCAAAAAGCTTTCACAAACTTATATAACTTTTTTTTAAATCTTTATAACGGAACAATATAAGATAGAACAATATAAAAATCTGTATTGAAGTTTGAAGATTCAAACGAACGAAGGGTGAAAATTTTATATTATCGACCGGAGTTTTATTAAGTTTTGTATACAATTTCCAACGATTTCTTGCACGAGTCTGAAGAGCAGCGACGAATATCCGCGAAACATAGAGCGTGATGGTGTACATCGCACCTGTCTTAATGATAATTTTTCAAAGATCCGTTATAATCTAAAACAAACTCTGTAAAACGATTACAGCTCTATAAAAATCAGCAGTAGTTCCAACTAATGGAGCAATTCGCACGACATAATAATTGTTCCTATGCGAACAATCCTGCGCGTTAAATCAATTTTAAAGCAACAAATCAATATTACGGAGTATGACGTAAGAGAGTGAGCACATCAAAGAAAAGCGACTTTTGCGAGCGACGAAAAATTATTAAAATAGTGACCCTAAGACGCCAGCGCTTCGATAAATGTTCATTGCAACAACAAAGTAACATTCGCAGTGGCCGGTAGCGAAGCAAGCAACGGAGAATTGCTTTTATTGGCAATATCTCGTCGACGAAGTTTTCCGTGGAATTTTTTTTCGACAGCGGTGTGCCGGATATATCCGCAAAATCCAGCGACGAACTTCAATGCCCCGCCACGCCGCTTGAACAAATAACGAGATTGTTATTGTTTTTACGCGCGACAGGCAGAGCGGCAAAATTTTACGAGCGAACGTTAAACAGTTGAATATTAGTGCGCTCGTAAAATTCCTTTTATCGTCTATTCAGATCGTTATGCGATTTCCAAATGATATATACGTACGTATACGTACGCGACGTACGTACACATACCTACGCCTATGCGCGATGGCTGCCGATTCGCAGATAACCATCGATCTATCGAACCCACCAGGAGGTTCGCACTATCTCGTTTAATTACATCCATGTCCGCTGATATCGATTATTAACAGATATAAGTCAGTAATCTATTTCATAACTACTTTCGTGAAATTAGTAACGATAACGAGTCTGTTACCACGCGCTCTAATTTCCTTCTTAATCTACGTGATGTCTGTTTGCCCGGAGAGATATCAAGGATGCAATGATTCATTCAATAAAATTCCATTTTATTCTTATCGGAGTTAGTAAAACTAAAGTATAGATCGTACTCTTAAAAAAAAGTGATAAAACGAAAAAAACCAGGTCTTTTTAGAAAAGAGAAAAAACTCCTTTTTATCTTAAGAGAAAATTATTTATTAAACAAATATTAGTATTAGCAAAAAATATACTCTTAAAACCATAATCATATTACGTCACTTTTATTTTACAACCCTTAAAAACTCTTTTTGAATTGTAACGATTTTAATTCGTATTCTACAAAGTTGTAACAAATCTGGAATAATCAATCGAAAATTACATAAAATATCACAGTTTACATTTAAATTGTAAAATCTTATTCTTCTTAAAAACTTAAGTTCTCTTTTGACAAAGATGGAATGTGCAGTTAAGTTAGTCTACTTTTGATGATTAAGAGAATTATTTTTACCAAACTCATTCGTGGTAATAATTTAAAAAATTACATTTTTGTTAGTTGTGTCACTTTTGAAATAAAAAAAAAACGAGATCTTGATTTTTCTTATTTTTAATAATTCTTATTTTTTATTTACTTACCGATGTAATAGGAATCCGCGTAAAGGGCACCCTTCGGCGACGTGTATCTCGGCGAGTCCTGTCCGAATTCATCCGAGCCATACTGCAACAGAGAAGAAGTAATTTATAATTAAGAATTCATTATTAAACATAAAAGACTTTAAAAAAAAAAAAACGGGGAAATCCTATGATTCGACCGATTAACTTGCGAATCAACATGCAGCGACAGACGGAAATGCCGCGCATATAATTTTCTTCGTCGTGATGTTTGCCGCGAAACTTTTCATCGACTTTGTCGGCGTTTCAGCATTTCGTGTAATGCGAAAAATTACGCTGTAATTGCAACGACACACGGAGTCCACCATCAGCTATCAGGCGGACACCAGCATGATGTTGCATCTCCATTTCTTGCGACATCTTTGTGCATTGTATTGTAGCGCATCTCTCCATCGATCTTACGATAGACCCGGTCGACTATTACGACACCAAGCAACGTCGTGGCTCGTAGCGAGAATAATCATTAATTCAGCGACATAGACGAAAGCGAAAGAGGAACGTGCGCTTCTAGAGAGAGAAAATCGGTATGATGGAGTCATTAAATGGTTACACACATACGTATACATACACACGGTTATCCTTGCGCAACGGGGACATCAATAAAAATCTAAGATTAGGTCGTCCTCCTCGATCTAATTAATATCATCAATCTTCACAGGGACGAGTAGAAGATCTGATTTAACGACATTCGTCGCGTTGCGCTATGATAATTTTATTCTTCATAAAAAAAAATCGTTAAACTGAGACTTTATGTGTTAAAAATGCCAGTGATAAACGCGTTGTCTCAGCGACACTAGATTTACTCGGTAGATATACAGTGCTTCAATTTTTAGAACGTGATGAAGGTCAGAAAGTACGACGTCCATAAAAATAATTATTAGAAGCTCGTTGAATTTGGGAGCTAGTTAATATAGAGATGTCGAATGTAAGGCAAGATGCTGATAATAAAGTGGAAGTAGTTCCATGATGAAAACACTGCAAAATCAAGTGATTAGTTTTCCGCAAAAATAACACTATACTGCATATAAATATGGATTTACACATTTAAACATGTAGTATAGTATCATTTTTACACGGAATACTAAATAACGTACATACAACGTATATATAACAAACTTTATACACTTTTTATACACATTTGAATTTGCAGTGAAATCTTCGATTGTCTAATCCGATATTGCACTCCAATCATTTAAATGAAGGATAAAGCGCGCTATCGGAACAAACGGTGTTACCCAATATAACTTGATTACTCATCCATTATGGACGTCTCTCCGAGAGAACTACATAGATCGGGAAATGTTCTCCTCCTCGAGAAGAGTCGCGGACCGAAGACGGATTATGCGAACTGCGAGTTACATACAGAACACATTCGTGCTCTCAGTTCCAAGTTATAGATTTATGGTTGGCGCTCCCTTTCCCTTCCATGTCCCTTTCCTTGAACCAAGATAGACACGAGAGCTTCGGGATGAAAAAAACAATGTAAGAGGATGATGCACAGAGAGTGCACGCGACAGAAACGGAGATCTATCGATCGTTCTGGTTATACCCAAAGGTACGGATACAATCGAGAGACTTTGCGTAGTCCGCGTTTTCGGTAAATTTACCATTTTATAGCTGCCGTAGTCCGTGTGACAGACAAACATGTTGGCGGTCGGAGGTATGTGAGCGTTGATTCGAACGATACACTGACTTTGTCCTATCACACGGGTCACGTCATACAGAACGGCACATCACCACCACAAAGGTACATAGATCCGGCGACGAACGGAGGAGTTGGCCGCGCGAAAACGAGAGAGGAAGACGAAACGGAAGAGGAACTGGCCAAGAGGAACGAGAGGGAGGCAGCAATCGCGCGCTATAACAACCCCTCGTCTCAATTTCTCTTCTCTTTCTCTCTCGTTGTGATATATGTTAAAATATTCCACGGCACTGCTGCCTTATCCGCTTGCACCGTGCCGAAAACTTTCGCGCACGATGCCGGTCTTCTTTCGCCCTCCCGTTTCGATCTCTTTCTCTCTCTTTCTCTCTCTCTCGTCCCGCTTTTTCAACACGTCGAAAAGTGCCGCGCGCTCCGCTTCGCGCGAAGGCGGTAGTAGAATAAACTTCGGCTGCTAACGCGAGGACTATGGGGCGCCAGGCCGAAATTTAACGCCTTCTCTGGGCCATGAAAGAATCGTACAACTTTGCCGACGTCGGAACTTCGCAACTACGCTTACGCGCGGAGTGCCGCGTGGGGACTCTCGCGATAGATCGATAGTCGTGAAACCACGTGCGAATTCAGACTGTGTGGCAACGACGAGACTCGATTCGATTTGACGTGAAACAATACCGAGCGATGCGGCCGACTACGCGCGACTGTCGGCCGCGGTATCGCGCGTTCACCAACGTCGATCGAGAGCGCGTGGTCGAGGTGGGAGTGACGCGCGACCCAATCATCGTGCTTACATGGAAGCGCGATTTCGCGAAAGAAACGACGCGGAGGGATCCTCTCCTCGGAGTAATATCTCCGTGCCGCATGGACGATAAGCCCGGGATAGAGATCCCCAAGAAAGAGATTGAACACCGTTTAGACACACAACTTCTTTTGGTACACTATATTTTTCCATGCTTAGGATAGAATGAGATAGATGATATCTTAGGATAAAATGAGATGCGCGGATATCTCTTTCTATCTTATGCATAATTTATCTCATTTTATCTTGAGTAGATCATGTAAAATATGGCGAATCAAATGTATGGTGTCCAATCTCTTAAGCGATGTCTACAATGAAATCTTAAGGCGTAAAACTTGAGCTTTAAGCCATGAGAAATTGACCAATCATAGTTGATTGTTTTCCTCTTTGGCTGTAATTGGTCAATTTCTTACTTAAAGATTAAATTTAAGTTTTACACCTTAAAATCTCGTTGTAGATGCCACTTGAGGATCTCTAGTCTTTTGGTTTGAATCGCAAGCGACTCTTGAACGCGCGTTTTACAAGAGTACATTTCCATTCGTCGTGGAGCAACTGGAAATTGATTGACTCGAGGAGGCACAAACGATTGATGGTCAATCTATTGTAGATTTTCTACAATAAACCTTTACCTATGCTTTAAGTCTCAAGTCGTAAGAAATTGACCCATCACGTGATTCGAATGTGAGAAGAATAATCAACTATGATAGGTCAATTTCTTATGATTTTAGATTTAAAACTTAGGTAATGGTTTATTGTAGGAAGATATAACTCTATAACGTTCGCGGATTTCGATAACGCGGATAGAAAACATGCATCGCTCCATCTCTGTTGTTCTTCTTTTTTGTATTGATATGATACAACGTAGAACAGAGACAGAGAAAAAGGAACGAACATTGCTGACAAAACGACATAAAATCGTTTTCGAGAGTGTGCAACGCTGGTACCGGAATATCTGGGAGAGATAGAGGAATAATCATGATCCGATAAAAGTATCGAGGTTTATCAGCAAAACCGGTCGATAACGACCTTACAAATAAGAACATCTCTCCGATCAAGAGAGGGAGATTAAAACTGGTACTAATCGGCTGATAAGCTGCGCTGTACGGACTCTGGTCCTATTAATTTAAATGAATTGCTTTGACACCCGCGATCGAACATGGAACTTTGGCAATGACCGATCTGTACATCATGTTTCTTTCCTCTCTTTTAATCGTCACTCTTCTTCTTATTCTTTATAGTCGTAACAAATGAGATCGCAATAGGAAATAAATGAATTTAAACAACTTTCAAAACAAAAATTAATCAATAAACTGTGAACAAAGTGCATGATAGAAATAATTTGTTAATAAAAAAATTTAAGTTATTTAATATTTTTAACGGGCAGACCAGGGGTCACTCATCTATTTATACAGATTAGTATTTAATCGCTATAAGTTTACTTGAATTTTCTCGGTTAGCGATGGATGCGAAATTCGGCTGAACGGACAAAAATGTTTGCTAAGCGTATCGAGATGTCGTTCGATATTCACGAGCCGACATCACTAAACGGGCCATTAAATTATTCACCGAAAACCATAACGGCCACTTTAACCCGGGTCTGTAGAGACTGGGAGCTGAAGCACGTGCGGAGCGGCAAGAGAGAGAGACACCGCATGGACAATAATTCACGTTTTATTTCCTCCTCGCGGCAGGACGTGCAGGAAAGGAAAGGACACGCAATGATAAAAATGTCGCCGCGGTCGACACGGCGGATCAGAAATCTTAATATGTCCCGTTCGGATGTCCACAGTCGTCCGTGGAGAGTCAGCGATTTCCAGCCAATATAAATGTCCTACATTGATTTAGTTCTCCTTTCCTACCCCCCTCTTTCCCGTAGGTCTTACGATCTATCGAGAGGGTGAAATGGAAAAGACAGCAGTGGTCGAGTCGAGGATGCAGAGAAAGCCGGACTGGACCAACGAAAATGTCTCTGTCAGGAAAATTAGCCTTCGAGAATCTGAAATAGGACAGAAGGGTGCGGCATCGCGTACCCTCCTTGAAAGACGGATGTTATGAAACCTTTAGAAAATTGAGCATGTGATGGCCATCTCACGTTCTCGATCAACCGCGTCATCATTGTCATCGTCGTTCATCCCCGCATATATTCTGGAAATTTTACCATCCATAGTCGTGATTCACAGTTCGCCTCGCTTGACTTACACTGTACGAGATCGATTTGCAAACTGACTTAACCACTGCGATCTGTCACTTTGTACCTACGAGATAGTGAATAGTAATATTTACACTTCTCAAAATAAAAAACTAGAAATGTGATTGCAATAATAATAATTAATAACAATGTAAAATAATAATTAAAAATAATTTTGCTGATTAAACCACAATAATTTTAATAAATAAATTCTGAAATTGAAACCACGATTACTTTCTCTTCGCACTGGCTCTTCCCTGTGACCGTTATTAAGTACACGTGGGCGGAAATGAGCTGAAGGGTATAGTCAAGAGGCAGTACAGAGATAGAGAAAGAGAGAAAGAGAAAGAGCGAGAGCGAGAGAGAGAGAGAGAGAAGGATAGGGGAAGATATAAAAGGCGGAAGGTACTACACTATCAACGAGATAATTGATCGTCGATTATACTCTTATTAATTACTATGGTAAGACGTTTGCCTGTTGAGGAGCGACAGACGAAACCAGGTGCCTCT
>Ga0157364_1003605_pt1 | contig 15080 bp, 13 predicted proteins | sample AttsexASBM2_FD_111476 | JGI IMG/M metagenome (GOLD analysis project Ga0157364, IMG submission 111476) | Fungus gardens microbial communities from leaf cutter ant in Ribeirão Preto, State of São Paulo, Brazil - Atta sexdens ASBM2 | ecosystem: Host-associated > Fungi > Mycelium > Unclassified ... | reverse complement strand
AGAGATACAAGTATATCAATATAGTGACATAATTAGTTATCTTCTAAAATTAGCCTGACAGCTACTATGACAGATAACAGCTCCCATCAGGTACAAGTTTTGATCATGTGATGGCAACAGCTTGCACACAGACCATTACTCTTTTGTATATATACTTCTGTGTCTGAGGATTAGACTTCAGACTTAACAATGTCAATTATCCTTGTTAATACTACTCATCATTATCTCTTTATACTGAATCTCTAAAACACCACTAAGTTCAAGTATTACAACCAGTGAGTAGCTTATTTGTGATAAACAGCATATCTATCTTATGGTATACATATGGTGCATTTATAGATAATACATGGATATTAGGGCAGGAGTAATTATTTGTAACATGGACCATATGTAACTTATATAAATAGGGTAGCAATCTAGCAGAGACTTTTTGTCAAGTTCTCTTGTGATCCCCACATTAATAGCCTACTGAGAGCTTTACTTGCTTGTATAATTACTGGACCTTGTGTCTAGTAGTTGCCATAACAGTCTAGAGCTATGTCTACATGTTGGCAATTTGCTCCTAATTTAACCAGATTAACTATTTATATTAAGAGTTATGTTAACTTATGTTGTAATAAAGAGGTGGAAATTCAGTTGATGATGATGGTAGTGATGATATGAGAGATGAAGATGTGTAAAAAGGTAAGATAGAACTAGTACTGGTTTTCTTCTCTGATTCATAATTAGAACTTAACTCAATCTTGGTAAGTGCTAGTAGACCCTCTTCAAGTCTTACCTCACACTGTCTACTAGCTATCTAGATAGCTTACTACTGCCCTAATTGAATTTGTAAATAATTTTGTTCTAAGAAAAATATTTTACTCTAAACAGGATTTGAAGAACACTTGATATTCTCCATATATAAGTTATAAGTTGATACTATAGTACAGAGCTCCTGCACAAAAAGTATAAGTATTCTACTCAAAACCACCTAATTAAACAATGAGTAATATCTAGTTAGTAGCCTAGGTCTAGTCACTGATGTCTATAACTACTTGTACTGAATAGCTAGCTCTTCTTATATCTGGAGTCTGGCTTCTATACCAAGAGTGATTAATAGTCACATTAACTACTGATCAAGAATAATGAGAGAATAAGTGAGAGAAGGCTCTGAGTTGGATAGTTTCAAGAAAGAGAATCAAGTTTTATATTACAAACTTAAGACTTTAGAATAGATTAAGAATAAGAATCTTATATTAGAGTAAACATAAGAGAACTCAAGAGAACTCAATAAAGTTCCAGATACAAAACTATATATCTTATATATACTAGACTACCATTAACATACTCTAAAGAACCATATATTATTTTTAAAGTCAATATATGTAGAATATGTTATATAATATCATCTTGTTTTAGAATCTTCTACAATATTCTATGTGATACATGATCATGTGATTTGTGACTGTCACATGGTAATATCATGCTAATTCCTAATCCTAAGTCTGAAAAACAAAATTAAAATAAAATAAAGTCTATTATTTGCAACTTTGATATATAGAAACTTATTCAGGAACAAATGTGAATATCTATGAAATTGGGCAAGATATCTGGATTGTAGATAAAACATTTTATTTTCTAATTATTTAATTAACAGAAAAACTCAATATATATAAAACAACTTTGTTTCTTTCTCTTTTAGAGCTAATATGGGTATAGACCCAGAGTCTGTTTTATCTTCTATTTTGTCTGTACTCTATATTACTCCTATTTTTCAAATCTTCAAGAAAAGAACTCAAAATCTTTTATTTTTTATATTTATTTCTATTCTTTCATTTATTAATAATGAACTTTTTATTTCTTAGAAAAAAAGTTACAAAAAATTGAATGCAAATCTTTTTTGTACCTCTAGTATTATTTCTTCTCTTTTCAAATAGTTTGGCCTTACAATTGAATACAACAAACTGGAGGTATTTTAATTTTCTAGATTTACAAAGAATTACGATCTTTCTCCTCTAGATTTAAATCTACTAAGAGGCTTTCTTCTATAACCAAAAGATAAGCAGAGATATCTTAGCTTCATCTTTGACAAAAATATTAATACATTCACTTTTATTCTAACAAAGCTCTATCTACCATTAAAAGTATGAAAATATTGGGTAATTCTACTAGAAGGTTATCATCTTTACATAAGTAAGTTCTTTATAAGACATATATCATGCTCATTGCTTTTTATAATTTCCAACTATGGTACTTCAAAAGAGTGCCTCTCTTCCATTCTCTTAAAGAACTAAAGATGCAATATAAAGTAGTACTTTGGATTACTAATGCTTTTCAAACCTCTTTATTGTAGGGAGTCAAGACTATTACTAGTCTTATTTCTATTCATCTTCACCTCAACAAATCTAGTAAAAGACATCATCTAAAAGTTGTGTCTTTATCTAAACAATATGCAATCAATTTACTTTTGGACAATCAATATTCAAAGAAGGCCAAACCCTATCATTTCTTAATAGGTAACTTGACATACAAACAATGTCTCAAAATCAAGGGTTGTATTGTAGACACCAAAAATCATTTAAACAAAGTCCATTCTTTCTTTAATAGACTTTATAAAGAACTATTGTCTAGGTTTAATTTAGTAGACAATTTTCTGATCACTTCTTATTTTATACAGTGAACTATAAAAACACTGAAGTTAGAAATGCTTACATTTACTTACTTGAGAAAATCCTTGATAACTCTTCTTTGAATCCAAATACTGTTCTTATTATTTCCAATACCAGTATCAAGAATAACATTATAACTTCATTATTACACATCTATTCTGGTCAAAGTATTTTAACTAAAACAATTTATTATGTATTCAATGTCACTTCTACTGAAGCAGAACTATTCTCAATTAGATGTGGAATAAATCAAGCCATACAAGTTTTCAATATTGAAAGTATCATTATTATTACTAACACTGTTATGACTCAAAGCCCTTAGAGTCAGGTTAGGAAGCAACCCTGTATTGTGGTGGCACAAGAGAACTCGATAGAGAACTCTGTACAGAATAGTCTATCTTTATATACTGAATCCTTATGGTCTGTGCTAGCTATTTCTAGCCTACCCTAAATGACCAGGTGTTATCCATGAGGTTGGCATGTGATATGACATTATTCTTCTAGAATTTTCTTCTGTGTTATGTGATCTATGCTGTCACTAACCCTAACCCTAGGTGCAAAAGATGGAAAAGGAAAAATAAATCAAAAGAAAAATAGAAAATAGGAAGAAGATGGAAAAGAACTGAGTCTACTTCTTGCAATTCTGACATTACCCCCCCTTCAGAGTTTCTCCTCCAGAGAAACTGACTTCTACCTTCACCAATTCCTTTCCAACTTCCTCAGGTATTCTGCCTTGAACTTCCTATCATCCCATCCATATAGCAACTTTGCTATGTACTTTCCTGGTAGTATTCCCTTCCTGAAATTTCTTTCCTCTGCCATATCTATCTTTTCTTGCCTCCTAACCTCTGTATTCATTCGTCCTTCAAACTCCTCTAATGCTTCCCCTACATTTTCTAAGTTCTCTCTCTTTTCCCATGTGTCGTACTCTGCTGTAAACCCATTCTATCATACCAGATACTTATCTACTCTTATTTTCTTTTTATTCAGAATTTTCTCTATCTTCCATTCCTCAATTCCTTCGACCTCTATGGGTTTTCCTACTTCCTTCCTTTATCCCTTTATCTGTTCCTTATACCGCACTATCTGACTCACATTGGCTACCAGATGAATTCTTATCGAGCTCAGTAATCGCAATTTCATGGCATTTGACAATACCACCTCCTCTATCTTATACAGGCCTACATATCTTTCCACCAATTTGCAAACTGGTCTTTCTTTGAATATTAAGTCTTTGGTACTTAGCATTATCCTGTCTCCCTTCCTCCACTTCTCTGTTTCTTTTCTATTTCTATCTGCATATCTTTTCATTTCTTCCTGTATCTTCTTTAATGCTGCTCCTGCTTCTTCCTGTACCTTTTTCATTCTTTCTACAAACTCTGTCACCTTTTCCACCTTTCCTTTCTTTCTTATATCTCCCCCCATCCTTAGATCTCTCCCATAGTTTGCCATGAAAGGTGAAATCTTTGTTGCTGTGTGAACCTTGTTGTTCACTGCAAACTCTGCTGATGCCAACCACTCAGGCCAATCCTTCTGCCTATGCTCCATGAAGAATCTCAAGTATTGCTCCAATTCTTGGTTCATTCATTCTGTCTGCCTATCTGTTTGAGGGTGGAATGCTGTTGACAACCTTGTTTCTATTCCCAACATCTTATTCAACTCTTTTGTCAATTCTGCTACAAACTGGGGTTCTCTGTCTGACACCACACTTTCTGGTAGCCCATGCAACTTCCACACATTATCTCTGAACAGCCTGGCTAGGCCTTCCGCCAATGTCTCTTTTGTTGTCGCCACAAAGTGTGTTATTTTAGACAGCCTGTTGTAGACTACCAGGATCGCATTCTTTCCTGCCACTATGGGTAACTTCATGATGAAGTCTACTGTTAGGTAGGTTCATGGCTTCTTCGGTACTTCGCTTAACCTTAGCTTCTCTGCTGTTTCTTCTGTCCTATTCTTCATCCTTTGGCATAGATTGCATCCCTCTACATATCTTCCTACATCTCTGGTCACTCCTGGCCACGAGTAGTTTCTGGTAACCAATTCTATAGTTTTCCATTTTCCCCTGTATCCTGCTGTTAGCACATTGTGATGTAACCGAATTATCTCCGCCCTTAGTTCTGTCTCTTTCAGTACATATATTTTTCTTTTCTTGAGCACCAACTCTCCTTCTACCTGCCATTCATTCCCCCGCAATTCCTTTACCTCTGCTTTCTTCATTTCCTCTACTATTTTAACTACGTCTTCGTCCTTACTTCTAGCTTTTTTTATCTTTTCTAGTATAACTACTTCTGGCCCTTCTATTACTACTTCCTGCATACTATGTAACCAACCTTCTTTTACTACTACCTGGTTCTCATTGTCCTTTTCTACTCTTACTTTCCAGTCTAGTCTCCTACTTAACCCATCCGCCTTTCCCATTCTCGTTATTGTAGCAACCACTAGACACAAAGTCTAATAGTTACACAAGTGAGTAAAGCTTTCAGTAGGCAATCAGGTGGGGAAAATCACAAGAGAACTTGACAAGGAGTCTCTGCTCAATTAGAGTCCTATATATACAAAGTACTCATAGTCTGTGCTACTACTTCATGTTTGTCTCAAGGCTATCATGTTGTATACATATGCTCTGACATCATCTTCTAGATCCTTCTATTACATTCCAGGCTTATGACGTCACATTATGTGATATGTCATGTGACTGCAGTGTCATGTGCCTCTTCATTGTCCAAAAGAAAAAGAAAAAGAAAATAAAATCAATATAAAATCAGAAAAATAAAATAAAATAAAATAAAAATTGTTAGTGTTTAAGCGTCTCATAACACTTGTTCCCAGCACATGCTTCAGGGTGAAGTCAAATCTCGACAGGTACAATGTCTATCTGGCTTGTTTGTAGTTTAATTTCTGTGTTTTCATAAAATACTCTAAGTTCTTGTGATCTGTCCAGATCTCGAACTTGAATTATGCTCCCTCCAGCAGATCCCTCCAACTCGCCAACCTCCTGATGATTGCCAACATCTCCTTGTTGTGTATTTCATAGTTTCTCTCTGTCTTATTTAGAGACTTAGAGAGATAGGCAACTGGTCTCTACCTTACATTTCCCTCTTCTATTGACAATACCCCTCCTGTTGTGTAGTCTGATGTATCCACTTCCATCCTCATTTTTTTGTCTAAATCTGGCACTACTAACACCAGTTCTTATGTAAACTTTCTCTTCAACTCCTTGAACACTTTCTCCTGCTTTTCTGTCCACTCTCACTTCCTATTTTTTTTTACCATATTGTGTAATAGTCTTGCAATAGATGCAAAGCCTTGTATGAATCGATGATAATAGTTTGCCAATCCTAAGAACTTCTGCACATCTTTGACACACTTTGGTATTGGCCAGTCCAATACTTCCTTCACCTTTTCTTTCTCCATCTTAATCCCATCTAGTCCTATTACTACTCCCAAAAATCCCACCTCCCTAATCTTCTACTTGCATTTCTCTGGCTTTACATACAAATCATTCTCTTTCAACCTCCTAATCACTTCTGCCACTATCTCCTCATGCTCCTCCTTTGTGTCTATTCCTACTATGATGTCATCAATGAAGGCCACTACTTTTCCTGTATTAATCAGGTCCCTTAGTAGTTCATTCATCATTGCCTGGAATGTTGCCGGCAAGTTTGTTAGGCCAAAAAACATAACCAGGAGTTCAAATGATCCTTTTAGTGTAGTGAACACCGCCTTCCACTTATCTCTCTCTCTTATTCTTACATTGTTGTACCCCCACCTAAGGTCCATCTTGGTGAAGACCTTCTTTGTCTCAATGTTCTCCAGGACATCCGATATAAGGGGAAGTGGGTAGTTGTTCTTTATTGTCCACTCGTTCAAATACTAGTAGTCTTGTACCATCCGTTTCTTTCCATCCTTCTTTCTCACAAAGAATACAGGTGCCGTTTGTGGTGACTTTGATGGCCAGATGTATCCCTTTCTCAGTTGTTTTCTTATGAATGCCCTAACTCCTCTCTCTCTTCTCTCAACAACAAGTACACTTTCTTTTTTCTTGGCACAAATACCTCCTTTATTTCTATCACATGATTCCATGCCTTCCTCATGGTCATCTGCTCCAACTGTTTTATACTGAAGACTTTGATCCATTTATAGAACTTTTCTGGTACCAACTTTTTAGCCTCCACTTCTAACTTTGCCACCACCTTCTCTTTGTTCCAAATTTTTCATTCCTCTGCTACTCTCTTTATCTCCACCAACTTTCTTCCCTTTGGTTTTCTCCTCTCCTGCTCTTCTTGTTTCCTTTCTGCATCCTCTTTGGCCTCTTCCTCTTTCTGTTTCTCCCAACCTGATTTCCCCTGAACTGGCCTCTACTGTTTATCACACTCCTCTGGACATCTTGTCATTTTTACTTCCCCAGTTCTCCAGTCGATTTTGGGGTTGTGGCATGCTAGCCACAGTATCCCCAAAATTACTGTCCACTTCTGTCCTACGATCCCATCAATCTCCATTCTTTCTCTGTATCTCTGATAGTAAATGTTGACCTCCACTGTGTGCTCTATTGGTCCTTCCTTATTGAGTGACCCATCCACGTTTCTCACATGCATTGGTCTTTCCAGCCCTTTTAGCTTGAATTCTTGCTTTCAGGCAAATTCTGAGCTCATGACCAGGCCCATAGCCCCACTGTCTAACAATGCCTCCACTGTAACTTCCTCTTGTGTGTCGATCTTTTCCAGTCCAATTTTTACTATAACCTTCCTTAGAGGTTTTTCTTCCACTTTCCTTACTTCCATTCTTCCCTCTAGTTCCTTTGTACCAACTTGTATTATATTAGCTAGTACATCAAATCTATTGTGAGAATCTAGTTGAGGGATTCTAGATTCTTCTCCTCTTTTAAATTGTTCAAATGTTCGTAATTTCCCTCGAACCTTTCTCCCCTATACTCCAACCTTCTTCCGTCTGCTATCATTCCTCTTCTCCAGTTTCTACAATGTCGGGCCATGTGCCCGGATCCTCCGCAGATGTAGCAGTTTCTTCTTCTATCTACCTCTATGGCATAGGGATCTCTTCTAGGGGCCACTCCCATTCTTTGTTCTTGCTCCCTTACCATTACCACATTTGTTCTCTCTACTTCTTCCATCAGAGCAGGCCCTGTTGTCATCTGCTGAGGAGGTATTTGCCTTCTCTGCCATACTAGTGATCATGGCAATATCTGTCTTTGCTCCTGCTTCGGAGCTCCTTCTTCTTGTTCCTTCCTTCTCTTCAGTCTCTCCTCTTCTCGTTTACTCTCTCTTCAGTTTTTATCAAGGGTTGTTGTCCTTCTATACCATTGTTCAATGGAGCTAGGTTGATTTTCGGCCTCCATTAGTTTCCTCTTAATTACCTCATTCATTCTCCTCTTGAATTCTTCTACCAGTGGCCTTCTCTTGTACCCACTTTTTCTCACTGCTCTCTTGAACTCCTGGACAAATTCTTCCATTGTCCTTCCTCCCTGCTCCAGCTTTCTTAACTCCGCTGCCTTCACTGACTCCTCCTCCCCTCTACCAAACTCCTTCTTTATCTCTGCTAGGAACTCTCCCACTACTTTGAATTCTAACTCCTCTGCCTCCAGTTCCTCCAACACATTTTCCTTCCACACATCTGCTACCCCTCCCTGCACATACAACAATACCCATTGAATCTATTTCTCCACTGGCACCCCCCTCATCTTGGCCTTTCCATATAGTTTACATGCTGTTATAAATCCTGAGACCTTTGAAGGGGTCCCATCAAATATCTGGGGTTTTGCTACCTCTAGGTTTACTGCTCCTCTCTCTCCTGCTGCTACTTGCTCAGATAATGTGGTGATTTGTTCTTGCAACCACCTTATGATGGCGGGGTAGTCAGGCTGTTGGCTCATTTCATATAGTGGTGGTGGTAATGGTGATGGTGATGACAGTGTAAGAGGTGGTGGGATAGGCAATAACTGTTCTTATGTTGAAAGAGCTGATTCTGCATTGGACTCAGCTTCTGACTCATACTCTGAAACAGAAGAAATCTTGGTAGATGATAGCAGGTACTCTTCTTGCCCTACCTACACCGTCTACTGACTACTTCTATTTGACCAACTATTGTCTTCAAAGAGATGTAAACGATTTTGTCCTAAGAAGGACGTTCTACTCTGGATAGCTGTTTTTAAGAATAAGCTGTTATTCCTTTGCGTAGACAGACTACAAAGAAGTTTGTAGTACAAGACTGATAAGTGAAAGATATAACTAGCACATCCACACAAGATAATACATCTACCTGCACCAGTGGGCTTTGGTACAACTAAACAGCTAGGCTTCTTCTGTCTAACTAGTGCTCCCCTTAAGCCTAGGGTCTGGCTTTTCTTCTTGACTAAAGAACAGTGTTGCCTTTTGGTTGAGGATAATAAGGAAATGAGAAAAGAGGGAGGGCTCTGTGCTGAGTGGTTCCAGGAAGATGGAATCAAGTTCTAATGTTATGACTCAAAGCTCTTAGAGTCGGGTTAGGAGGCAACCTTGTATTGTGGTGGCACAAGAGAACTCGATAGAGAACTCTGTATAGAATAGTCTATCTTTATATACTGAATCCTTATAGTCTGTGCTAGCTATTTTTAGCCTACCCTAAATGACTAGGTGTTAGCCATGAGGTTGGCATATGATATGACATCATTCTTCTAAAATCTTCTTCTGTGTTATGTGACCTATGCTATCACTAACCCTAACCCTAGGTGCAAAAGATGGAAAAGGAAAAATAAATCAAAAGAAAAATAAAATAGAAAGAAGATGGAAAAGAACTGAGTCCACTTCTTGTAATTCTGACAAACACTATTCATGCTGCAAGATGCATTTTTGATTCATTCTCCCATCCATACTAATTGTATTCCATTGCTATATCTCAAGACCTTAGAGTCTTCTTTAACAAAAGCTCCAGCAATTGTATCATGTTTTGAAATTACCCTAGTAGTACTAAATAGCCTCTTCACTTGGCTGTAGTGTTATAACTCAAAAGCTTTTAGGGTTGTCTTAAGAGTAGAACCTTGTATTGGATAACACAAGAGAATTCAATAGAAAGCTCTTTACAAAGTAGTCTATCTTATATACCTATCCACATGATCTGTGCTAGCTACTGTGCATTCTACCCTAAAGTATCATATGTAAGACATGAGGTTAACATACAGTGTACATATTGTATGATGTCACTTCTTTTAGAACCTTCTATCTCCTTCCTTGTATTATGTAACTTGTGATGTTGTCACTAACCCTAACCCTACATTCTAAAAATAGAAAAATGAAAATAAGAATAAGAAAATAAGACAAAGTTAAGTCTACTTTCTGCAATCTTGACATGTAGACAAAAAGACCAAATAGTTTAAAATAGATCTTATTTTCTTATATAAATCATTATGGGATTTTAGCAGGAAAAAAGAATATAATTTAATCATTTGCAAATGGCAAATAACATTTCAAGTATCAGAACATAAAGAAAATTATTTTCTAAATCTTAATGACAATAATAATTTATCTGCCAAGCTTACATATACAAAAGGTAGCATCTGGCTCAATCTTCTCAGGCATTCAAATACTTTGTGTGCAAGAGCAACAAGAGCTATCACAAATCATGCTGTTATAAGTTAATATCATCTTAAATTTTTTCCAAGAGAATTTTTTGCTTATTCTTGCAGAGAATACCCAATTAAATCTAGATATTATATCCTACATAACTATAGAAGGTATAACAAATATTGGAATCCTAATAGGAAGTCATTAAAAAATTTCATCACTTTTCTCAAACTTAACCTAGAAGTATTCTTCTTCCATAAAGGAATTAATTAATAAGTGTTATTACTGTTATATTTCTACATAGTGTAGTTTAGTATTGCTTATATTCCTTTTTTTAATTTTTTTAATTTTTCTCCTTTTCTTGCTATTTAAGTATCTATATTATAGATATCATAGTCTACCACTATATCTCATGTAATAAATTGCTAGTTTTAAAAAAATTATAAATCAAGCTTAGAAGCTTATTCATAGATAGACAATATGATCTCAGATGATGACCTTAGCCTCAACTTATATGTTATGCCCACTGTCTATTACATAGTCATAATTTTGGATGATAAGATATCAGAAAAAACTAACTAATCTTAGTTAGAAAAGTGAGAGAAGAGTTTTAGTTGGGTTTTAGTTGATTCTTTGTTGATTTTGAGACTGAAGACTACAGAGTATCTACTTGGTCTTAAGTACTAAGTCTATAGTTGGAACTATAGCTAGGAAAATAGTAGTGTAAGAGATAACTAAGAAGACATTATAGAGATAGTTTCTAGGATATAAGATGACTAGGAGATAAAATGTGAAAGGCTGATCTGTACACAAACAAGCATAGATGTGGAAGCATGTCTAGGTATAATTAGAGTTCTAACCAAAAGTTAGAAAGCAGAAGTTTTAGAAGCCTTGAAAGTTGGTCTATAATACAGACTTACTATGTTCAATGACAAGGTAAAGTAATTTAAGATTAACTAAAGCCTAAGAAAGTCAAGAACATTTAGTTCTTTTTAGATTTCACAATTTTTTTACTACTGATTTATCTTCAACTACTTGGATATCATTACCTTACTAACTTGCCTTACCTAGAAGAATATCTCTTGAAAGCTTGACAACTCTTGCTAGAATGCTTTCAACTCCTATAAGAAGATATTTACTTCTGCACCTATTCTTATGCACTAGATTCCTAATGCTCAACTTATTGTAAAAATGGATACCTTCAACTATGCTCTCACCACTATCTTTTTCATTATAGATGAAATTTATTCAGTTGTCTTATTTTTCTACAGAGCTGAATTATAACACTCATGACAAGGAACTCTTGGTCATTTTTGAAGCTTCCAAAATTTAGTAATACTATCTCAAAGATCTGGTCTTTTTTTATCAATATTATTATAGATTATAAAAATCTTGAGGATTTTTCTACTATCAAGATGTTAATACACAGACAAGTAGTTGTTATAATCTCAAGATCTTAGAGTAGATCAAGAAAAAGAACCTTGTATAGTGTTTACACAAGAGAACTCAATAAAGAACTCTATACAGAAATGTCTACCTTATATACTAAACAATAATACTCAGTACTACTACTTCTATAGCCTACCCTAAAGACTATGTGTTCACCTCAAGGCCAACATGTATAAAATATCTTGTTATAATATTGTCAGGTGCAGTTTACACTAGGGGTGAAAGTCTGTAAGAATAGACTTGGAGATGTGTAGACTTATAAAATGACCTTAGCTTCAGCTTATGTGCTGTGCTGTCTGTCTGCTACATGGTCACAACTTCAAATGATAGGAAGAAGTCCAAGATGGAAGTGAGTGCTGATTGGTATATTGCTGTTGAACACTAGAGATTGAGTTCAATAAAAGTTATCTTCATTGATTATCAGACTAGCAAATTACAGTGTAGCTACTAGTCTTATATACAGATAAATATTATAAGAGATACTTAGGGTTTCAGTGATAAAGCTCCTATTACCCCAAGCAGAGGTTTTAGTGTTGAGACACTGACAGGAGTAACTCCATCATGGAAGACCAAGTCAAATAGGAGTATCTCTGCTATGGAAAATAGAATATCTGAATAGTTGGAACACCACTATAAGGCATGTTGTGAGAAAGATAGCCACCATAGAAGGCAGACTTGTATAATTTGGAGATGATATCACCATGGGGATGTAATTTCTAGACCAGTCAACTTGCATATGATAAATATCATTCTTCCAGAACTTTCTACATCCTTCTCTATAATCTCATAACTTGTGACTGTTATTGTTACTATATTATCTTATGTGACTAATCTATGATAGTATGATTATGATATTACCTCTAACCCTAACCCTAGGTTTAAAATAGAAAAATAAATCAAAAAGAAAATAAAAAAAGAAATATTAAATAAAAAAGCTAGTGTCTAGATTTTACATATCTGATAGTAGTGGTTCAAGTATCTTTTATAGTTCAATCTTATTATCTAGTTCCACTCTAAATATCTAAGTACCAAACTGGATACTCTTACTAGACAATGAAACATATATCCTAAAGAGAGAAATACTAGCTATGCCACAATCAACCCTTATAACTTTAAGCCCATTTTCATCTATAAACTTGTAATATCTTTCCAAATAACAGTCCTCCTCTTTTTTTCTTTCTATATAGCTATAGTCATTGATTTCAACACTCTTTACCAAGATATTTGTTTGATACTTCCAAGTAACCCCATTACTTCAAAACATAATTCTACCAAAGACCATTAATCTACAAACTCTGCCAGTTTTCTTTTTGACAGCAAAATCTATGCAATATCCTCTAGCAGCCTTTACACATGTGTACTTCAGTACAATTATGATCATATTCTAGCTAGCTACTTTGGTCAGAACAAAATACTAAAATTAGTTCACTATAGATATTTCTGGCCAAGCTTCTGTGCTGATATGCAATAGTTCTCCAAGTTCTATATTACTTACATACAATCTAAATCCTAACATCACAAGCTCTATAGATTTTTCAAGCAGCTTTCTATCCCAGAATATTTATAGATTTCATTAAGAAACTTCTATCATTTTCTATGTTTGACATCATTCTGGTAATTGTCAACTAGCTTACCAAGCAGGCAATTTTCATCTCTGTACACAACATTATTATATTTGCAGACCTAGCATACTTGTTTGTTCTTTATATATTTTCCAAGCATAGCATTCCTTTCTATGTTATCTCTGACAGAGGTTCAGGGTTTGTGTTGAACTTCTTCTGTTTATTAGGTACTACTCTAGACTAAAGATAATGAACAAACCAAATGTACAAACCAGACTTTAAAGTAATACTTTTGTATATATTATAACTATTAGCAAGACAACTAGTCTAAACTCTTGCTGCTTGTAAAGTTTTCTTATAATAATGCTCCTAATACTACTACTAGTATCAGAATTAAAGATAGTAAACTTTATTTATTTTAATTTCATTTTTTTATTTCTATTTATTTTCTTATTTTTAAACTTGAGATTAAGAATTAGCATAACATTATAAACTGTCACATGTCATAGTCATAGTCACATAATCATATGTCACACAGAAGAACACAAAAGGTTCTAGAACAATGATATTATACAACATGTTTATCATATATTAATCTTATAGACAATATATACTTTTTAAAGTAGGCTAGATTTAATATAGTATGAACCATTAGTCCAGTATATAAGGTAGACACTTTTGTACTAGGAGCTCCATCAAGTTCTCTTGTATTAACCCTAATACAAGGTTCTTTTCTTAACTTTACTCTATAAGTCTTTGTTATAACTCAAAGACTTTAGAGTAAGTCTAAGAGAAAAATCTTATATTAGGGTTAACATAAGAGAACTTGATGGAGTTCCTAGTACAAAGTTGTCTACCTTATATATTCTACTAGGTAGTCTATGCTACTACTGTATCTAGCCTACCTTAAAGACTATATGTAAACTATAAGATCAACATGTATTATGATATCATTATTTCTAGAATGTTATATTCTGTTCCATTGTAACTACATAATCATATGGCTGATTTGTGTCATGCTAAACTCTAACCCTAAATAAAAGGAGCAATAAAAATGAAAATAAAATAAAATAAAGTCCATCATTTGCAATTCTAATAGTCTTGAATTATAACAACTAGTATCTTTCTATTCTTTACTAATAAGGGCTATCATTCAAATATTTTAGTATACCTTAAACATAATATTACTTTTTTCTAAGCTCATGACTTTGCTGTTAATCTTAATGAGTTACAAAGTATACTCAAGGCTAAAATTACTATAGTTTAATAGTACTATTGGAAGTTTACTGATATGTAATATTTCCTTACATTTGATTTCCAAGTAGGTAATAAAGTTTTTATTAAGGCTTAATTCTTTAGGACTACTTGATTTTCTAAGAAACTCTCTGAAAAATATCTTGAACTTTATAAAATCATTTTTCAGTCTAATATTTTATTGTTCACTCTTTGACTTTCAAAGTCTATATATTTTATATATTTAGTCTTTCATATTTCAATGCTTGAACCAACTTGTCAAGACCGTTGATGGTGGACTTCATTCATTTTTATTTTCTCTCTTTTATTTAATTTTTCTTTTCTTTTATTTTCTATTTTCTATTTTTAGAACAACTTAGGTTAGGGGTTATCAGTCACACTGTCACATCAGTCACAAATTGATGGCGTAGTCACAAGACCGATCACGAGACCTGGGAGAATGGAGTAGAAGGTACTAGAATAAAGTGACGTCATACAGTATGGACAATACATGCTGGCCTCATGTAATACTCATGGTCATTTAGGGTAGGGTGCACAGTAGTTAGCACGGACCATGGGCTATAGTATATAAGGTAGACTACTTTGTCTTAGGAACTCTATCGAGTTCTCTT
>Ga0157364_1003604_pt1 | contig 15082 bp, 8 predicted proteins | sample AttsexASBM2_FD_111476 | JGI IMG/M metagenome (GOLD analysis project Ga0157364, IMG submission 111476) | Fungus gardens microbial communities from leaf cutter ant in Ribeirão Preto, State of São Paulo, Brazil - Atta sexdens ASBM2 | ecosystem: Host-associated > Fungi > Mycelium > Unclassified ... | reverse complement strand
TAACACAGTATTAACATAGTAAACAGTATTAATTGATTGTTATTTGGAAGGTAATCGATGGTTGGGAATTGAATGGCGAAGTATTTCCGAGCGAAAGCGACCATTCATTATCAATGAAGGAAAGGACGAACGAGTTCTGTGGTAAGAATAAGTGGTACAGGAAAACTTTTACGAGTTCGCAGAACGCTGCACTCCTTCAATATAGAGTACCTCTACGTGGGAAAGGCTTTGTTATATCTGCGAGATATCAAAAAAATCCAAGACGTAAGTATTATATTACTTGATTATGAATTTTCTAAAAGAAACTTAACTTTTTTAGAATTACATTTTTGTATAAATATTAGAGAAATATAAATCTCTATGAAAAGATATAATTTATATCCAATAAATGCTAAATATTCTTGAAATATTCATAAAAATATCCTCCAAAAAAACGTTTTAAGAATTCCAAAATATTCCAAATATTTACGGTTTGTAAAAGAAACGTCAGTTAAAAATTTTATTTGTATGTCGTTACATATTACGAGAATGTTTCATACACATTCCGCAAAATTTTAATTTTTCCAAAAATTCCAGATCAGATTATCTGTGAATCATTTTTTAAATTTTTTAAACAAAATTTTACTTCGGAAAACACATTTAATGTTTTTTCACCTTGGAGCTCAATTTTGGGGCTCACTTTACAGGAAAACTTTTACGAGTTCGCAGAACGCTGCATTCCTTCAATATAGAGTACATCTCTGTGGGAAGGGCTTTGTTATATCTGCGAGATATCAAAAAAACAAAGTGTTGCACTCCTATTCTTTCCTATATTCTTGTTTGAATAAATGCCCTTTGCCGCAGTTCTCTGTGGCGGAGATATGCAATACTGCTCGCTCGCTCGAAATTTTCATGAAATATACAAGGAATATTCATTCAATATTCTGATTTTATCGACATTCTATGACGATTCTTTTACTGTTCCGGAACATTCGGTATATTGGTAATATGAATCGAACTTTCTGTGAATATTTATAACGTTAGCTGGGTAGTTTTATTACATTTTTAAAAGATTATAGAAAAAAAGAAAGACTGAAATATCTTCATAAAATGATTAATATATATAATAGAATTAAATAATGATTTCATTATACAAAATATCGCTTTTATATTTGTTTAAATATTTTATTCAAATTATATATACTATTATAAGGGTTATGGTACATAAAAAAATTTAAGCAATAAAACATAAATAGTAAGCGAATTGACTAATCACAGTAGAGATCGCAAGTTCATAGCGTAAGCAATAGCCCAATTCAATATATGTTCCTTACTGCTTACGTCTTAATATTTTTCTACGAGTAACGAATATATCATTGGAATTCGAAATAATGAACGTAAAAATTCGAAATAGTCGGAAAATCGATGCTATTTGTTTCCAATATTTTAATCTTACAATTCTATTAGATCCCTAGGGAAAAAAGGCAAAAATAAAGATTGGAGCATAATTTGAATGTAAAAAGGGGAGAAGTGACAGAAGTATGTTAATAAAGAGTTCTATAAGAGGTGAAAATTGAGACAATGAAATAAAAGCAATATAAACATTCCTTTTATATTTCAATGGCCGGTGTTCGTAGTTGTTCTTATATTTAAGATTGTCATCTTAAATACAAGATGAGATTTTAAGATATTTTAAGTTATTCACAAGAATCGTATTAGCATTTTACTTAAAACGATTTAAAATAAAAATGGGTTATGAACACTGGCTATTGTTTCAATTTATGCCTCTTAAAAGTTAAATTATTTGCTTGCGCTTCTGTTACTTTCTCTCTCTTAACATTTGATTTACGCTTCGATTTCATTTTCAGAGATGATAAGCTTCACTCTATTTCAAGCTTGAATATTCAATGTGCTGGACATTAAGTTCAATTGAATTTAATTTTTTTTTTTTCTTTTAGAGAACGTACCATGAGTTCCAATTTCGATTAATTTCAATATCGATATCCGACACGATAATAAGATCTTCGACAGAGAAGAATGATCGATTTTTAGTAGAACGCTATTATAAGTCTTGCACAGGAAAATATTGTACAATTTAATGAATTATATTTTTTTATGAACCTAATAATTAAGTTAATAATTTACTTCAGCAATGAAAATGACAAGAACGAGGGCAGAATGGACCAAACATTCGTAAATTAGAACATGTTAGATCTGCAACGCTAAAGAGTAATTCTAAAAATCGGAATGTGTCATACTTTTTTTTTGAACAAAGATAGAGAAAATAAACAAGAAAATATTGCATGAATATTTAATGAATTATATTTTTTCATGAACAGAATAAAATTTGTTTCCGCAAGCAGATATTTAAAAATTAATACATGATCGAGAGTATTATTATATGTTTGTCGGTTAAATAACAAATATAAAAACCATTTCTAGCTGATTCTAAAGCGATCTAACAATATTGGGTTGTCCGGAAAGTTCGTCTAACCTATATAACTTAATAAACCTATATAACTTAATAAATGTATACTAAATTTAAATTTTCTGCGTTTCAATTTTCCTTCAATATATACTTTCCGGACAATCCAATATATAGTTAACGTGTTTTAGACTCTCGTATTCTTTTCTTTTCAGCTTGCAACATCTTGTCAGTAAGCACAACGGATCCATTCACTCTTCGTAATTATGGCAGACGGATTAATTGTACTCTCGTGGCAGTGTACCCTGGTGTCGTACAAATAATTGCTCTCGGAATCGGCGGTAGTTCCCATGGCGTCGTTCATACAACCGAAACTGGCACTTTGCACAAAGTATGTTGTAAAATGTAAAGTCTTTTTCTCCAGATGCGATTCGTAGTTATTACCTTATTCGTCTTCAATGTTTCATCTCCGACACATCAAAACAAATTTTTGTTGCTGACATAACACTTTTTCATTTATTTATATTATATCAAGTTTAAAAATTAAATTTAATGATAATTGTCCTTTAATTGTGCTGAAATTAGCAATTCTTATCTGCTTTCTATTTAGAATGACTAATTTTTATTTAAAAAATTTGTGTTTACAAAAGAATTTTTTTTACTGGAAATATACACTCATCGGCGAAAAATCGGGCTACTAAATTTTAGCATAAATTTTTTATATTTTCAAATAGCCATAATTCAATGAAAAAATTGTCGAAATGAATCACAGCGCAAATTAAAGCTTGAATTCCTCTTGATGATATATAAAATGTAATATAAAATGGCAGATGTTGAAGGCGGACATAAAAAAATAATTAAAAAAAATTTTTTCTTTAAACCTTCTATTGCGCTGTGCAGAAAACTTTATCAGAAAGGAAATTAAAGTGATAAAGTTTTATAATAATTTATTTTTAAATTATACTGAGTTTACAAGAAAAAGTTGTCCATTCTGTAAGACTTTCTTTAAAACGGTATAACTTTGTTAAAAAAAGTCGTAGAAAAATGTTTAAAATATGGATTTGTTTGAAAATTAACGAGCTTAAAGACTCATATACCTTTGTGTCATGCAGCCGATTTCCTTGTACAATGCAACAGTTTAAAGAAAAAATTTTTTTTAACTAGTTTTCGATATCCACTTTCAACGTTCGCCATTTTATATTATATTTTATATAACTCAAATTTGATTTCCATGATCATCGAGGGGAATGTTCAAGCTTTAAATTGAGCTATGATTCATCTCGATACGATGATTTTTCATTGAATTATTGCTATATTATTTGAAAATATTAAAAATTTGTACTAAAATTTAGTGGCTCGTTTTTTTATCGGTGAATGTATTATATAATATATAAAAGACGAACTGTTTCCATGAAAATTAAAACTCGTTTGTACATATAAAAAGTTTTACTTGCTTTTTTTTACAGTAGCTATATTTTTCCCAATATACATTATATTTATTTTTATTTGCGATCGATTAATTTTCAGTGCGATACAAGGAGTCCGCGAGATCAAGTGCAGATCGGAGGCAGCCGCGGTTTCGATACGATAAAACTCGACGTAATTGATTCAATTTGCGGCATTGATTCCAAACCCGGTAATGAATCTTTCATACATAGAATCAGCGAGTAATGATTGAAAGTGCTGGACTAAAATAATGTTATTTTTATACATTTATATAGTCCTTTTTGTACTTTGTATTTAACACCATGCTTATGAATACTATGTACAAGTGAAATTTTTATCTATAATTATAAAAGCTAATTTTGATATTTTAGATATAAAGGAGCTCGTAGCGTACGATGTAACAGTGGTACGACTATTATCGAGCGGTTATTACGACAACTCAGTGACGGTGGCAATAAGTCCAATAGTAGACAACAATTTACTGGATTCCGCTTCCGGTCTTTAAACTGATTGCTTCGAACAATTTCATCATTATCCGCCGCACTCGCCACACGCAGCATCTATTGATCTCGATGTTTATCTTCGAAGATGCGGACACAACGCCAACATCGGGTCGTGTAAAACATAGTATCTCTCTGATAATTTATAGATTATTCATGTATTTGTGTTATATATGCTAAAAAATAGCATATAGAATATCACATATACAGGATGTTCGGAAATTCAACCAACAACGATCGTTTGGGAACGTCGGGTAAGTAGAGCGGACTAAACTGAATCGAAAAGTTCTCTACCATTTTGCAATTTTCGCAATAGTTAAGATATAATTAATTACTAAAAATTGCCGAATATTGATCTTCAATAATTTTTTTCTCAAATACTATCAATTTTACAAAAAAACTGCAAGAGATAAAAATTGTTTATTTTCTTCTCATAGAACTCAAAGAATTTTTCAAAATTTTTTACCAACTTTTTAGTACTGTATTTCCTTATTGGCAATTATTTTTTAACAACATGAGAAAATAAAATATATTAAAAAATTCTGAAAAAATTCTGAAAAGAAGCTCAGAGCTCTATGAGAAGAAAATAAATAATTTTTGTCTCTCGCTATTTTTCTGTAAAGTTGATAGTATTTAAATAAAAAATTATTGAAAATATTTAGCGATATTTGAAATAATATCTTGTTAACTTTTGAGAAAAATTGCAAATTAGTAGAGGACTTTTCGACTCAGTTTAATCCGCTTATCCACGAGCGTCGATTAAATTTCCCAACATCTTGTATAGTATAAGTGAAATAAGATGAGTTCTATTAAAGACTGATTATTCTAATTGATTATTCTAATTTTTCTTTTCTCGTATTCTTTGTCAATACAACTATATTGTTCTATTTCATAATATTAATTTTTATTATTACCAAGTATTACTTTTTAAATAAATTAATTTTATTATTAAATGTGCTGTCGTGTATAATTTAAACAAATTTTTATTAATTGATTAAGAGATGCAGATTATATATATATATATATTCAACATTTTATTTAATTTATATTATAAATCATGAAATGTTTTAAAAAAATGAAGCATTTTATTTATTTTGACATTTATTTAACATAATTTCTAATTAATATTAAAATTAATATTAGTATGAAAGTTAATGTAATAGGTTTTTGATTAAAATGAAAATTGATTAAAATGAAAATTGATTAAAATGAATTATGTTTTAAGTGAAACAAATGTAAAACAGTAAATATTATGAATATTTGTGTTTATTTAAGTTAGTAAACAGTTGAAATAGTAGATTCCTTAGACATTCTCAATCGCCATTTCTTATTAAGAACGATAATATTATGTATGTACGATAATAGCTTTAGAAAAATAAATTTGTGTTAACTGCATTAATTTGATAACTGAAAATATTTGACGTATGTAAAAAATTAAACATAAAATATAAAAAAAATAATAAATTAATTTAAAAAATGAATCCAATATCAAATTATAGTTTAAAATAAATTGGAAATATTAAGTTTAAAATATTTTTTATCAACAATCATGTATGTATATACAACAGAAATAAATAAATAGGATATATGATTTGATCTAAGCCAGCTGGTGGAAGGGATTAACATGGTATACTTCGTGGTGTAAGGAATTGGCATGATGTGCCAATCCAATCCCAATGTGCCTCAGTTTGGGCAAACCACGCCCTTTTTATAAACCAACTATAATAAAAATTTTTTTTCTTTATAAATAAATAATTTTTATTATAAATAAATTAAAAAAATTTTTTTATTATAGTCCTAAAGTACTTTTGAAGCCATTCAATTTTCATTCTGAACATTTTTTCTATGTCTTACAATTCCGGTGATATTCGCTTCGAAAAAGAAAAACCGATTTTTTTCTAAAGAGTGTTTCACTGTCTAAAAGTGCTTATAAAAAAATACGCTTATTTTTATTTGGAAAATAACAGAAATAAATAAATAGGATATATGATTTGATCTAAGCCTAACATACTAAAAGTTTATTAAAATCGGAGGAGGACAGTCCCAGTCAGAAATGATAATGGAATCGATGTTGATTCAATGTCGATTTCATTATCATTTCTGACTGAGATTAGATCCTTTTCTTTGTCAATTTAGTCCGTTCTGTCCCTATGCGAAAGATTTATCGTTATTTTTCAATACATCCTATATAAAGAACGAAAAGGCATATTAAATATAAAAAGACATGTTTATTTTTGTTCAAATATATTTTAATAAAAATGAATATTCATTTGTATTTTGTAATTATTATTAAAAGTTTTTTATTCATTCCTTACAAATAGATTTGATTTATATCTCAATAATCATCATTGTCACTATCAACCCTTAAACCGTCACTTAAATTATATTACTCGCGATGTGGGATAATATATGACTTTTAAAGGAAATTAGAAAATTTATTTTTATACGTAAACAAAAAATTTCGATTACAAATATTTTCCTATTAATAATAGAATCTTTAAAATAATTATTCGTACAAGAATTAAATAGAAATAATAAAAATTAAGAAAATGGCACGTTGTTGTATTATAACTTTGCATTTATTCGTCACAATTACTCCGATTGACCCTAATCTAAACACTGATTGGTGATTACAAACATACTAAATGTTTATTGGACTAGATCACAAATGGTGGTCGAAATAACTAATAGCAGAGAGAAGCCTGGCCATGGCTGGGATTTAGCTGTTATTTTATTTTGAAGCGCCCCTATGTCCATAAAATGTAGACATTGAACTATGTAGCTAATATCTATGATCAGGTCGGTAATGTCTACGATTTTTCTATTCTTCGCTAAGTCTACGAATATCGGTCCGTTAGACAAAATTATGAGGGGCTCCGCACAATAAAAGGAATAGAGAACAAAGAATAAGAACAGAGAATAAGAATTTCAATCTATCAAAAATCATGTATTGTGAAATACATATATTTCGGATAGGTTAAAATTCTTAGAGGTTCCGCACAATAAAAGAAATAGGGAACAGAAAACAAAAATTTCAATCTAAAGAAACTGAATATTCTACAATGTATGATTTCTGATAGGTTGAAATTCTTATTCTCTGTTCTCTGTTCCCTGTTTTTTTTATTATGCAGATCCCCTAAGTTATCTTGTAACAAGATTTATTACAAACGTCGATTGATTGTTCGTCTTTGTCTATTTAACGGACCGAAATTTGTGGATAGCGAAGAACACAATCAAAAAATCGTAGACATTACCGATCGGATCATAGACATTGGCTACTTAGTTCAATGTCCACATGTTGTAGACATAGAGCGTTTCAAAATAAAGTAATAGCTAAATCCCGGGCATGGCCGCGCTCAGATTTCTGTCTGCTAATAGGAAAGCTGCCGGCATTTCCATTTCGGTTTAGATCAAAGGAATGCGCTTTGATATAAGGAATGAGCTTCATATCCAACTGGACACATTATAGATCTGTTCACGTCGCTTGAAATCTCCAAAAATTTTTGCACTTAAAATGAGATAAATATATATTCACGTCAAAGAGAAGAAGGTGAAGATGCTTGTAAAAAGTGCAAGCAACGCGAACAGACCTTATCCCTTCCATCATGGGTAGGATGCGAACATGGCGAAACACAGCTGAACTCGACAGAATATGGCGATATATAGCACAAGTTGTTTTTGATTTGATTATTTACAAGTAATTCAAATTCATCCAAGCAAAGTTTTAGCTTATCGTGCTAAATAACTGAAGAACGCGACATCGTAGAAACATGAATTATAATCACTCGAATGCACGTCGAGGTAAGCATAACCTACGAATGACAGATGTAAATTTATTCTATTTATCTTTGCATATTTACATTTGTCGATATTTATAATATCGACAAATCCATGATAGTCATAATATTTATTCCTATGTTGTTTATAAAAATAATGTGTAGAATAGATTAATTGCATGAATCATTCTTAGGAGTAATATTAGTCATGATAGCTATTTCTAGATATTGCACGATATGTTACAGTAACAGAAGTATGCTGTTTTTTATGTTTGAAAAGAAATAAGCATATCTATAATTAAAAATTAGAGAGAGAGAGAGAGAGAGAGAGAGAGGGAAAAAGAGAAAAATATTAAAAATTTAGCTACAAAGAACAAAAGAATATTTATTATAGTACATGTTTTAGAGAGAGAGAGAAAGAGAGAGAGAGCGCGCAAGAGCGAGTATATGAATAAGATTATTAATTTTAATATTATTGTTCAGTCTAATATAATAATAAGAACATCAATTTTATTATATCACATAGTATACAATTAAGCAAATTTTATTATTTTTGTTTTATATAAGTTGTTTATTGGCAGGAAAGCCGAAGAGATTGTTGGATCCATCAGCTGGTCTATCTGCACCAGCTCCTTCAATGGCACAGAATCCATATATATATAATGAACAGGTAAATTTTATAAAAATATTAATAAATTTTATAAAATTAATATATTTTTATAAATTAGATTATGATTGTTATTTATAGCATTTATAAAATAGACTAACTTTGAACAGAATTGCTTCTCTGCTAGTCCAAGTTTACACATATTAATAAAATTTGTTGCTTATATTTTTATATCTTATAGATTGATATTATATCATATTTTTGAGTAATCTATTGTTTTAGGTATCCATGAATAATGGTACGATGCCAGAATATAGCTTTGGTGTTCCTGGACAAGGACCACCTCCATATGGATTCAATCCACAAATGTCAAATTATCCATCCAGCGATAATCAAGGAGGAGAGTTTGCAAGCCCGCAATTTGCAACACAATTTTTAGCACAACCAGTTGTTGCAGACATGGCAGTACAATATGGAAATGCATTAGTTGGTACTGGAAAACAGCATCTTGAAAAGTATGTGCCAGTTTCAGCAATGAAATATTACTTTGCTGTAAACACCGATTATGTTTTTGCAAAATTAATGCTGCTGTTCTTCCCATTTACTCATAAGGTAAGTTTCACAAAGGATATTAAATGAAGAGAAACAGATTGATGAATATATATTGTACTAGATTAAATAACTTCATTACAGATATTTTTGTTATATGCAGAAATAAATGTTTATAAAAATCAAAAGAGTATTTCTCGATCACTGATCTATTGTAACTATGAGAATTCAATAATTCCTTTTTATAGGACTGGTCTGTAAAATACGAACAAGATGTACCATTGCAACCACGATATGAAACTAACGCGCCAGATATGTACATTCCTACAATGGCGTTTTTCACGTACGTTGCTATGGCGGGATTAGTTTTAGGCATGCAGGAACGTTTTACTCACGAACAATTAGGTATTCTAGCTAGCTCCGCTCTTGCTTGGGGTTTAATCGAATTACTTGTTCATACTGTGAGTTTGTATGTGATGAATCTCCAAACGAGTCTAGCAACGCTAGACCTATTGGCATATTGCGGTTATAAATATGTCGGTATTAATGCGGCACTATTGATATCGTTGCTATTTCGGAAATTTGGTTATTATATAATGCTCTTGTACTTCAGTGCTTCTCTAGCTGTCTTTCTGATGCGATCCTTAAAATTACGAGTCATTCCACAAGGTCATAGTTCATACACAGCTTCCGGTAATAAAAGGCGGCTTTACTTCATATTGTCTTTGGCTGGTATACAACCTGTTTTAATGTGGTGGTTGTCATATCATCTAATTTAAATAAATAGTAAATGTAAAACGTTTATAAAAACAAGGAGAAGGAAATGTGAATATTTATTATTTGGCTACTAATATCTGTACATTTTTTTGTAATAAAATCCAATCACAATTCGTCTATTATATTTGATGGATCTTTACTACCCGACTTTTTTTTCTTCTGTGATAGATAAGATGTTAACGGATCTTGGTTCCTTCGAAATAAATTTTTCCAACAGATATCGAGACTTCGAAAATTAGTAAAACGTATTTTGCTATAATTCCGGTCATTTTGTGTGTTTTGACTATGAGTGCATTGTGCATTCGAGGAGACACTGGCTATGTTCCAAAATTCACTGTCAGTTTGGAAAATGTAATATACGTAACGTAAACTGTAGATTTATAGCGCTGGCAATAAATTTTGGTACACAGCCACTATAATTTGTGTCATTCTTCATTAGATGCTTTCCATTTGATGACACAAGTATCGTTTTATCTTTGTCACTCTCTGAATGTCAAGAAGGATAGAATGACACTTGTGTCGTCAAATGGAAATTGTTTATTAGATGTAAAACAAAGATAGATGATAGCATTGACGAGATACTATTAAACCGATATCCTTACAGTTCGCGTCCTTGAAAATATTGAAGTAATTAAGAGTTAAAAACTGATAATATTGTATTAATTTTATAATTTATTAGTTTAATAAATGTTATCCATTTAGAACTCAATAATACTCGATTTTTCTTTAAAATTGTGATTTCAGTGTTATCGTCAAAGTTTGATTATCAACAGAGATGATAATTGCAGAGAAAAAATTATAATTTTTCTGGAATATATAGGATATTATAGCTACAAGTATGCACATTTATTTATTTATGGAACATTTATATAATAAAAAATCATGAATTTAATAATGCATAAACCATAAATATTTATATATATAATTATAACAATGATTTTTTAAAAATAAAAATTCATAAAATTAACAAAAAGAAAAGTATGCAACCACAAGTTTTTGTGATATTTAATATGTAATCAAATGATTTAAACGTTTCGGCCACAATCTGGCCATCTTCAGTAAATTTACAAATATCAATAAAAACGCAGAAAAATTTACATAAATTTAACATTAAAATTCAACGATCATAAATATAATTATCAATTAACGCTTTCTTTTCTCTTGTACAAGTACATAATTTGCAAAATGCAAATTATGTAGAACGAGAATTGCCAGATTCTGTTTTACAGACAAAATGATGAGTCTTAAGCAATTTCTTCAAAACTCGTCGTGACATTGTATTATTATTTTCAGGGTTGGGAAGTAACGCGTTACTTGTAACGCCGTTACCATTTTCATTATTTTTTTCTATCTGTAATGATAACGGTAATGTTATTACATTTTTATAGTAACGGTAACGTATTTAGCCATTACTTTTATCGTTACTTCAATTCCTTATTATTTTATTATTTTATAATTTATTCTTAATTTCTTAAAAAGTATTTTATACTTAATATCTTATACTGTGTTCTAACAGACACTGCCAATATTGAAAATATATAATTCATATTACATATATATATTGTAAATTTTTGGTACGGACAATAAATATTGAAGTACACATAATAATAATTTTAGTGGAAATAAATTGTTGAAATTCGCTAAAAATCGCTGAAATCTCTATCAATTGACTCATTTCATTATGAATTATACTGAAATGGGTCTATTGATAAAGATTTCATCGATTTATATTCACCAGGGAACATTAACGTTTAAAAACAATATATACTCTATTATCTGTGCTTAATCTAAATTCTTATAAAAATGAGTACATTAAAATAATGATATTATTTAAATAAAATAAAGAATTAGTAAAACTATAGGTAAGTTTAATATAGAGAAAAGCTTGCTTTATATACAAACTAGTTAAGAGAATTTCAAATTTGAATATTTATTTCACATTTAGTATTAACTTAATTATCAGCTAACGTAATTTTAAAATTTAATAACTTACTTTAGCATTATAACAAGAAATAACGAAAAAATAACGAATCGTTATTTTTCAAGTAACGGTAACGCGTTACTTTTTAAAATTAGTAATGAGTTACTCTTTTCAAAAAAGTAACGATAAAGTAATGCGCATAATCCTGATTATTTTAAAAATATTTATGTTAATAATAATAAATTTATATCAATTATCGATATTTATCGATGTCAGAGTTCTTCAATTACCTCCGAATCCTCCAGACCCTTTTTATACCGCCGAAAATTTATCAAGGTTGATCTTTAATAGTATCTCTAATAGTATCGGTGATGATAGACAGCGCTGATAGCGCGCTCCCCGTACGCAGCATTAGTCAAAAATCATTATCTCATATCGAATTTACGAGATGTCGCAGTACGTTTCTTAATGATTAGTCATTCTGGCAATTGTCATTCCGGTTATCGCACACGGACAAGGTGTGGCGCTACGATCGAGGTTTCTGTCAACTCAACTCTTGTCTCGCGTCTCGTCAAGTTGTCACTCATGTCAAGTGGTGTGATGTCGAGCCGCACCGCGCCGCGCGCTCTTCACGGTCATTGATAGTCGTCCGCGAGCCGCGAGACTGCGCGAGACTTGGGCGGTGAAACGTAGACGTTGTGTGGTGTGTGTCTTGTGGGCCGCCACCGCCAGCAGCCGTCAGGGCCAAAAATGGCGGAACGGACGAAGGTGACAGCCCCGGCTACCCGGCCTGTTCCTATGAAGTTGTTTGCCACCTGGGAAGTAGATCGTACTCCTCCGAATTGCATACCCAGGTAACAACACAACATTTTCTTATGATTACTCCGACATTGTTTGACTCGCAGTGTGATTCATTCAGCGTTCTTCGACGTGATGGTGGACGCCAAGTAACGTTTCTCCGATGAGAAACGTTTGCACGCCCTTTTTGTGATCCACCCCCTGCTTTGATCAATTGGGATGCCCATATTTACAAGTTGATGACCTATGAGTGAATGGACAGGTTGCGTTATTCTTCGTAGTTGAGTCACAGTCGTATGGCATGCGTCGCATTCACTATTATGACTCCGAAATTACTGCTACTGTCAACAGAAATCTGACAGATGCTCGTACTCATCACATTCACGATGAATGACAAAACTCTCACTTTTTGTATTCGTCGATGTTTTCAGTTTGAATATTTTTTATATTTTTCACCATTTTACTTTTAATAGGAATGACAGTAGATCAATATTTATTGTTAATTTTTCTGTCGAATGATACTTACGATACTTATGATCGGAGAAACATCAATACGAAAAGTTAATATGAGGCAAATTATTTCCTGTTTTTATGAATATTGTTAATATTAAGAAGTACTAACAAGTTAACAATATATTAATCGAGAAATAATTTATATAATATATGAAATGTACATATATATGTATATATGCATACATAAAATATAAAATTTTAATTATGATCAAATATTTTATAATCAAATTTCTTTACAAGAGTTGTCGAATTGAACTAGAGAGAGTAAAAGTTAGTTTAAACTTTGTTAATATTTTTTTAAATATATATTAGGTAAGTCAATTTTTTTAAATCAATATAAATAAAAACGAATTATATTAACCACAAATAAAACTTTCAAATTAAATTTAAATTTTTAAAAAGATATATATATAATCATATATTTCTTAAAAATCAGAAAATAAATAAAAACAATTATGATTATGAGATAAAATTCTCTAATTGCATTAAATAAATACATTTTAATAGATTAATAAGAAATAATTAATGAAAATATATTGTAGAAATTTTATGTTTTAAATTTATTGTTATTATCTCGATTCGTGATTTTGTCGATCTACTTCAATAAGATAATTATAATGTCTCAGTTAAATAAATATTCAAAAAAGAAATCGTGTACTTTGTATAAGTCATACTAAGAAATGAATAAATTATTTTGTAATGTTCAAAAAATACTTATATAACAAACATAATTTTTCTATTGTGCAGTATATAATTTATAGTTATATAATTTAATTACTATATCACTATTTAAAATATATATAGCCTTATATATCGTCGACGATAAGATTGTCGAGTTGAATGTCGAGTTTGAATGAAAACGCCTATAGGGGCGTTTTTAAGCGAAATCAGAGAGATATATTATAAATTCTTATCTACTTTTCAATATCCATAACTTAAATAAATTTTAAATGTAAATTTTGAAACCGCTCACGAAATCGTAGATGTTCTTTTTACTATAAATATCTTAATCGATTTGGGAAATCGACTATAAAGTTGATTAGATATATCGTGCTGCGCATATATCTTTACGTATGCAACTAGCGAACCACATTCGTATACTATGATGAAATATAATTATATATTGTATTTTTGACTCTCAGTTATTGCCAAATCACGATGGCAGGCGTGTTTGGCAAAAGTCAGCGGTTAATTCGAATGCACAACAGTCACATGAAATGACTGAAATTAACGAATTGCTATCGCTTCAAGTTAAAATGTTTTCCAATAAGAGACACACATAACATGGTATGACACATCATCATCATTATATCCTTGTTCGCCAATGTTATACAAGGATGAGATGATCACTGTGTTGTACTGAGTCGCTTATTGGAAGGCACCCAATGCTATCGATTTCCAACAAATTCTTTAAAAAGATTTTTCGCTTTGGAAATATGCGAAAACAAAATTCCGCAAATCTAATCGGCGCAGCAGTAAGATATTTAAGATCATATATAATAATATTCATATATAATAACATATATTAGATATAATATTTATGCAAGTTTCTAACGCTTGATCTACATTTAATGTTAAATTTAATGATTGTCGATTATATTTTCAATTGCAGGTATCGATAGAGATATCTCATACTTATCGTTACAATGTTCGAGCAATTTCATTATTTTTGATCGATTATCCGCAAGTATTTTTGTCGAGAATATTTTTTGAATTATTATTTAGAATAATCGACACTACCACTATTATTATATGATGACAATATCATAATGATATTGGCTTTGGATATAT
>Ga0157364_1003603_pt1 | contig 15085 bp, 8 predicted proteins | sample AttsexASBM2_FD_111476 | JGI IMG/M metagenome (GOLD analysis project Ga0157364, IMG submission 111476) | Fungus gardens microbial communities from leaf cutter ant in Ribeirão Preto, State of São Paulo, Brazil - Atta sexdens ASBM2 | ecosystem: Host-associated > Fungi > Mycelium > Unclassified ... | reverse complement strand
GTCTCGTAAACAATTTAATAGTCTCATTCTTAACGTTTCACATATCACGCTATAACTTTACATGTCGTTGTTCAATGTTAATTCAAATTAATTATGTTTACATTAGGTTATGGTAATTGTCATTAACTTTAACCTTCTGTCGGCCAAATGAAATTTTACATCTTCCGTCAGTAACACAGCTGGATTTTTGAACTTCAGTGCAGATTTTAATATTATTCTAGACTGTATAAAAATCTGAAAACTTTTTGTATATCTATGAAAGCTTTAATAACAAGTTTTTACTATCATAAAGATTGGATTGTGAAACACGGAAAAAAATATTGCCAAAGTATCCAAAAATTTAAATAATGTAAATCTAAAAATAACTTTGTTGTATCATCAAAATAATTACGTAAAAAAATTCAAGCATGATAAGTAATGTTGCAAAAAATTTTGAGATTCTAATAACTAAATAATTATTTTTAAATCTGTATCCAGCTAAATTTTTAGATACCTAAGCAAAACAATTCTTTCCGTATATTTTAATTATTTTCTACAGATTTGAATTTATCTATCAGAATTTATAATCAAAATATCGACTATGTTTTCAAAGTCCCACTTGGCGAAGAATTAAGAAAACATCGACGATTTACGTTTATGGCAAACTAGTAAAAATTAAGCATCCTGTTTAATCAAGTAAATTGTGCGTTTCCAGAAGCGATAAATTCACGTAATTGCATCGGGAAAACTGTTTTATTTATTAATTTCTTGAATGTGTAACGAGCGTGGAATCTTTAAAGCGATGAATCATTAGTAACATCCTCCGCAGCTCGAATTTCCAACGCCGCAGCATCTCAAACCAATGTTTCTCAGCAAGCAGTTCGTTCCGCTACCGGAACTTGCGCAATTATATATATCGGTCTTTCCACACAATTGACCGCGATATCCTCCGCAAGAAGAAAGACTTTTGCAGGTCAAGCATTTATATTAAATGTACTACTAGCAAAATTTAAGCGTATTACGTGATACTATGTATAACATTTTTGCACGCGCATATTGCGAAAAAAGATAAATAGACAAACAAAGAAATTTATTCTGGGACAATATCCGAGGAAAGTAATTACTCAATATAACATTTAACATAAAAAACACAATAATTATTCATTAATTATTCATTGTTATCAATTAAAATATTGATAATAAAATATTAATAATAAAATATTGAAATTAATGCGATCGAGAAAAAAAGTAAAATTTCAAATGTAACATGTAACATTATCTAGTATAAAGATTTAATCAAAATCGAAACAAAACTATATCATAACTATGCTGTAAGCATTGCATATTATTAGAATGAGATTGTTAAATTGTATAACTCACTTACAAGGAAAATCTCTTTGCAGCAACAATACGTTTAACTTTAACTTAATTAACAAGCAGCCCTTTCATTGGCATAGTCCCGTCTTTCATCGCGAGTCGCGCGTGTTTCACGCGAATAGCATGAGACTATCGAACACGGAGTTGCCTGGAAATGGGGCTGGTTCTTGGTTGGAATTGGACGGTCTAAAGACGTTGAACACGGAGACGTGTCGTACAACGGCGGCAACGGACAGGCCGTTGGACACGGCAGTGATTTACACGGGGACAGTTTACACGAGGGTGGTTTACACGCCGGCGGATTACACGGCGGCAGATTGCATGGAGGTGGGTCAGACCAGAGGTGGATGCCACGGCCGGGTTGCAAGCTGGACGACGGGACATGGTACACAGGCACGACAACAACGGGGGTTGCGGACGGAAGGGGATGCGTGTTGTCGCCTGTGTTTAATCAACTTAGCGTGATAAGGCGACGGATAGAGACGTCGAGGGGCATTATGAGATCCTTCGCACCCTCCACTGACTCTTCTACACCGAGATCTATCGGGGAAGTGTACCTTCATGGTCGTCGCGAAGTCTGACGTTACGAAGTTTCCTTGCTGTTACTTCGTGCGATTCAACGCGGTTGCAACCCTGTCAGTCCCTCGCCCTCTGCCTTGTCATTATCGCCGTCTGTAGAGCAACTCCGTTCCAGCAATCTGCAGTGTCGTCGTCGACATCAGCGTTCTCGAATGCAGTACTTAGCGTGAAAGGCGGCGTGGTGCGTCGTTCTGTCGAAGGATATCGTACTTCCTTCGCTTCGCGGGCGAAGTTTCGTACTGTACGATGTCGAAGTTGAATAGTAAATCTTCCGACGTCACCTGTCTAATGCATCCACTAGGATCACGTTAAGTCTTGCCACTGCATAAAGCTACCTGTTACATTTACAACTGCGACCGTAACATTTATAATAACGACAAGCATGTTATAACGTTACCTGTATGGTTCACGAACTTGTTCATTGAGTGGTTTTGACTCTTCTCTTACATTAGTCATCCAGAGAGTTTGTGGAATAGATCGCCATGAACTTCGACGAAGTTTTCGTCTTGATGTACTTCGAGCTTGAAGACTGCTTAAGATGCGAGATCCTTTCAAATCGTTTTCTCGTGCTACACATGCTTCGAATGGTTGACCGTATGGCAAATCTGTCGGAATAAATGAATAATTAGACATCATACAAAGTGCAATTAAACATCATTCTGTCGCTATAATTCTCGGACAATAATCTTCTCATTGAAAACAACAAGAAAATCAAGTTTGATAAATGCAAATAAGAATAAAAAAGATTAAGAATTAAAGTTTATGAATAAAATAAGTGACAACTTTATTTATTCTTAAATGAATGATTTATTATTTTATGTGTCACTATATTATGTTTTGTATTCTCAATTCTAATTATAAATTTTTTTATAAATATTCGTTTCTCTACTTCCCTTGCTGAAATTGTTAATATGTTAAAGAAGACTACAGTATAAGAAAGTGCAGTGAAAACGTCTATAATAATAAATTATTCTTTATTTCCTTCCCTTTTTATTAATTTATTTGACAATAAATACAGTTATCATCCTTTCGACATTATTTTGTTCATATCTTGATCATTTTTTATTTGCATTCTAATTAAAAATTTCTCAATTATTCATTTTTCACTATTTTTCATTATAAAATTAATTTTTATTGAAAAAAACGAACAAATTGGTATATACCTTCCAGACCGTGTGAGGTAGGTAACGAGAAAACAGATATATATGCTTTCGCTTTCCAGACTAGGTTTTCGATCGTTGCATTCGGCAGGTGGACTTTCAAGGAACTTCGCAACAAACTTCTACGAAATTCCTTCCGCCGCAATCGCCAACCGCGAAGGCCGCTTAAGGATACGACAACGTCTCCACTGGGATCCGTTGATGCAAAGTTCTTCGGCTGCCCGCAAGCTCTTTTCGACACTGTTTGGCGTTTCTTGCGAGGAACGTAACAGTCTGTCGCGTCTGCGGTGGTTTCTTTCTGTTCGTAGATATTTCCTAAATAGCTAAGTAGCTTCTCAAGCATGAAAAAAAACGCTCAAATGATCTTGGCCCTTTTGTGACTGGCAATTTTGCCGTAATAAGAGAGTTTTTGCAATGCAAAGGTTTCTTTTGTCGTTTCTTGAAATGCTAGTTCGAACTATTTGTTATTATTAGTGAATAATCATAAACTGGTCGTCATAATGAGTAATATAAACTGCTATGCAAATATATAATCACTCTGTCCACATTAATATATCGTATGATACGTTCTCTTGTCATCTGGCATCAATGCGTCGACTGTCGCACGTATATCGCAACTATATTTGGCGCGTTATTAATTTTAATTATTAACATGCATACGCGTTGGACAGGATGCGAAACTTTATGACTACTCGCACGGGTTAATAATCAAAATTAGTATGTAGTATGAAATATAATTAGGATTGACGCACGTCACTGGCCTCAGTACAGATTACGTCATATATTTATCCATTTTAATTTGCTCGGTCCTCATCATCTTGCTCTGTACTGTAAATTTCATAAAAAATTATACATAAGCAATAAAAAATGACACGTTAATTTTACATATATTTCCGATATGATTGAATTCGAATTACTCGGCAACGTTAAATATCGTATGTTGCCATTGTCAATATCAATTATATCGCGACAAATGCTCCGATGTCCATGGGTGCGTGAAATATAAATTCCCCTTTGTTCAGTAATATGATCGATCCCTTCCACACTGTTGATTGTTCAATACTGGATGTCATTGCAATGATAATATCTCATTTGAACGTTGTCAATATTATTTAGATGCGGATAACAATATTTTGCGTCGTTCTTATAATACGTATTGGTACATAATGAATTTTTAAATACACAATGTTTTGTGCAGTTGATGTTATAACATCTGGACGAGCTGTCAATTAGTGAATGACAGTTGGTATGATATTTGAATACGCATGAATCTTGCGGGAAAGCGCCCTTTACGATATCTTCAGAAGTAAGGCATGGAGTAATCCAAACGCAATATTTGGGTCTTCTAAAACAGATGCTCGATAAATCCTTGTAATATTTTATTGGTTTTAAATATTTTATTGTACGATAATCTTGATATATTTTCGTTGGTTTTTCGCAATATTCAAAAACCTTAGAATTTTTTATCACTTCAGGCAAGTTAACGAGACGAGTATTTTTCAAAATTTCATCGGAATCCTTGGGGACTTTTTTCAATTGTGGCTTTTTTTCTTTTTCTTCCGTATCAATGTGATATTTGGCTTGATATTTTGGCTTTTTATATGGCACAAGTTCCTCGGAAGTCGGTTTTTTGGTTCTTTCGGCTAATTCTTCTTTTTTCATATTTGAAGATTTGTTAGAAGAATCTTCGATTCTTTTTACAATTTTTTGTCTTGAAACAATCTGATCTAAAGATTTTGTCTTTTTCTTTTTTAGCTTTGGAATACAATTTATAATTACATTTAATTTATAATTTTCGTCAACTATCTTGTCAGTGAAAACTTTATCTAACATTCGTTGCAGAGAAATTTTCTTTAATAATTCTTTCTCTTCTTCTATCTTTTTGTTAGCAACAAGAGCTAGGGTATCTCGAAGATCTTTTTCCGGAAACGTGACCGATACTGTAGGTCCAGTTTTCCTTAGGTCTTCTGATTTTTCTTCATTCTCCAAAGCGCTCGGAGATTTATCTAATTGTAAGCTTACTGAAAAATCTTGTGAATTCGGTGTAAAATAGCTTGGAAGAGATTTCAATATGTGTGTCTCTGCTTGCATTACAGTCTTTGAAGCAATTGATGCAGCATTTGATTTTTTTTCCACTACACATGGTTTTTTTTTCACTACACATGATTTTTTTTCCACTACACATGGTTTTTTTTCTACTGCAATAGTTGGTATTTCTTCCATTATAACAGATGACTTTTGTTCCACTACAGGAGTTGATTTTTCTGTAACAATTGGTTTTACTATAATAATTGATTCTTCTTCCGTGTAGATCGAAGATGATGATTTCGTGTTCTCGAATGTTTGCTTTTTCATGATTTCTTCATATTTCGCAGGCGTCATCAATACGGACGCGAGAATTGAAGCCTGTTCTTTCGCGGAAGCGAAACGCGCTTTCTGCGTCAAAGCGTCAGAGACTTTTGCAATTTTCTCGAGAATAAAGTCCGTGTGCCGCCTCTTTTCGCATGCTTCCGCGAAAGCGGAACTTGTCTCCAAATTGAATTCTCCATTCACGATAACGTTTTGAGTCCTGCTGCCAATGCATAGCGGACCGCAGTTACGATCCGAAATAATGTTTTCCACGGCTGCATGTCGATAAGATGCGTCATGAACTAAATGCTCTATGGCGCCTAAAAGATTTTCATGTGTTACATTATTTATTTGTATAGTGGAGGTAATTGCATCGACCATTTTTTGCTCCAGCTTATCGACAACCTTTGCATTGGGTTTAATTACATTATCTACAATCGATGATAATGAAGTATATACTGATATTTTTTCTTCAGATTTACTGGTACTGACGCTTCGCTTCTTTATATTATATGTCTTTTTTTTGTTTTGTCTTATTCGTACAGTGGGGCGCTTGAAATAGTTTAATATCCTACGAAAGAACTTGTGCCTTTCTGATGTTGATGAATCTCCATTAGTTACATTTGGAGTATCGCAGTAAACGAAACAATCTGTTTGTTTATTCTGATAAATTGTGTCAAAATCACTAATTTTATTATTTGCCATGTTTAATGTGCTCAATATGTTTGTTCAATATGAATAATAATATTATTATAGACTATTGTTCGATTCTATTAATATGATTAAATATGATTAATTAAATATGTTAATATTGAATAGGCTAATATTGAATAGTAATTTTGCTTGTAATTTTGCCTTATGTTGAATAAGAAAATTATTTTGCAATGTGCTTTGTTTAAACTTTATAATTTTCAGAAGAGATTCATAATTAACTTATTTGTTTCCATTGCTATGCATAATTAAAATTTCAATTTGAATATAAATTTCGGCAGGATATGGACATGTTGAGTATATTTTGATATGTCATAGCCAAAAATAGACACATAAATCAGTACATGTGTAAATGTGGTAAGGTTACTAAGATTTAATTAAAATAACTGAAATTCTCTCTGAATTTCTCGATATCTCGAAGTGGTTCGATTAATCTATCAAAAATTGCAAACAACAAATTTAATATTGTTTGCAATTTTTGATGTAGATTAATCGAACCACCTTCGAGATATCGAGACAAACGCAAATTTTAATATTGCTGCTTAAAATTATTTACATTCTAACAGATATATTTATTTATATAAATTGCTCTCAAGGGAATTTCTTGAGCACAAATCATGGAGGAATTGTTACGTCTGCTTATCGTTTCGCCAAATAATCGTTCAATTCAGATGTTTCTTGTATGTTCTGACGCCTGATATTCTGCGATTAACAACTCTTCTAAAGTAATCGAGGTACCTGATTGTCTTATTTCGTAACATTCTTGTTTATTACATATGAAACATTGAACAGCCTTCGACGAGGTTGCAATCGGATTGTGACGTCGATTGTTCGGGTGATTAACACCCATTGTTGATCTCTCTTGTGTTACTTAATGACGTTTGCATTTGTGCTTCTTTTTTGTCATCCAATTTCGATTGTAGCATTATGGTCATCAACACCTTCCTCTTCTTCTCGCCACTCTCAAGGAACTCCGATAAAATTCTCGTAATAATCGCGTCAGGTGTTTGCACATTTACGTAGGCTCTCCTCTTATTGCCTTCTTGATCGGTTGTAGGAACTATTTGCATAATCTTCACTCCGTTACGATAAGTAGTAGTAACCGTACTTGATGGCTCCTTTCTTCTGCATCTACTCCATTTAAACATTCTATCGATGTACGAACATCTCCTGAGGAATCTCACTATCGCACAGAACGGCGCTTTGAAACGTCTTCGCGATTTTTTCGGCGCTTCTTCTTCCTTCCGCAATGGGTGAACCGAGAGATCCGCTTTGGTCAAGGATATTGCTGCAATTGCGATCATCGATGTGAAATTCCTTTCGGTTTCAGAGTCACAGATCGTGTCAATACTCTTGCACGTTTCTTCGCATATTCCCTCACATTTCCCCGTTTCGATTTCTTCATAAAATTGTGTTGGTTCAGACGTCGCAGCTGTTTCTACTCCGTTACTTTCAGGAGATGATACGCTCATCGATTGAGACTCATGATTCAGCGAATTATTTTCTGAGGCAACTGGCGTGCAAATCGTTTGATGATCAGTAGTTACAGACACTTCGTAACAATGAATGTGTGTCTCTTGAGGCATCCTAGATACACATGTTTTAGAATTTTGATAACATTTAACAGAGTTTGTTTCTTTGGAAGTATGTTGCATAGATTGATCTACGATTCTCCTTGTAAAATTTCGGTTATCGTCGCTACCACCTCTATTGCGAAGTTCTGGATACGTAAATTTTTCGTGATAGATGAAGGACTCATTCAAACGGGATTGAGAATGTATATCTTCATCATGGCTGTACGTTTCATTCCGTGGTTGAAATTCTACGATATCCCGATATTCGCCATGTTCATATTCTAGAAGAGCAATTATTATTTCCGTATCAAAGGCGAGAAATTTATATACGCGGGAAACGAGAGAATATTTTATGATATTGAATATTGTACAAGCATTCGTATCTAAATGCAAATTCTCACGTGGATAAAGGCTAATGTAAAATTTGAATATAAACATCCTTTGTCTTTAATAATGTATATAAATTTGGAAATTTTCAAAGAAAAAGATTATCCTGGAATTATAATAAAACATTTGTTAATTTGCGTTCAATAATAACGCAAATCTGCAGAAATTTGTATTTATTTAAAATTTAAAAATTTAAAAATTTCTCTGCCTTTTTTCGATTTCATTTAGCCGAAATAAAAAAAATACATTTTTTGTTACAGCGCAATATTTATGGTTCACATATTCGGAGAGATGCAGGTACAAAGAGACGATAGAAAAAAATCGAAAACCCGACAAAATTGAAAAGCAGTGAAAGATAAAACAAAAAATGAATGTTACGTTGTTGCGTTATCGTTTGTACAAAAAAGTAATATTTTCTTCAAAAAAAAAAAAAGTTACATATATTTTCTAAGTTGACTCAAATATGTGCGTGTTATTTGTTGAATATAAGTCACAAATTTCGATGACTCTGTCAATGCAACAGGTAGATGCGTGGAGGATTGATCACTATTAATCGTACCGCTGTAATTCATACAAGATTCTTCGTTCTCCTCTTTTTTGGCGCTTTGATACGCGTGCTTCTGCATATCGTGGATAGGTGCAATGGTCCGCAAGTTTTTCCACATCGGTGCTTCTGTATCCCCGTGATATTTTCCCACGTCCTCGATTGTACGTTCTTGACGCGCCTCCGTTTTTTCCTCGCTCTTCGAGCGCATTAAATTTTTACGACACGTTTCACCGCATATTTTGCCGGCGCACGAAGACGTGCTCTCGACGAGCGTCGCGTCAATCACTTCGACGGGATTTCTCTGTGAACGTTCCGATTTAGGTGCATCCTTCACAACACGGCTGATGCTCGTAGTAGCGAGCTTTACGACGTTCTTGCACGCGTCGTGCACTTGCGACCAAATTTTGCCCATCTGTAAACTCGTCCAAAGAGAGTAATTGTGCGTCTCGTGATGTTTGCCGTCTGCGTTTATATTGTCACTCTTCGTTTGCGACCTGTAAAACATTCGTGGAAACTTTGCAACAAGCTTTTAACGTGCTTTTTATTAGTTCAATTTAAAAGAAGAACCGATTTCGAACTGAACTAATTAAAGAATCTGAGAAAGAAATGCAATATGAATATGTTAAACTCTCTATGCGGCAAACTAAAAAATTATGTAGATATTATATAATAAAAGATTTCTTCTTGAGATCACTAATATATTATCGTTTTATTATATTTGTAAAAACGTTAACATCAATTTTTTTTATTATGCGATTTAAGTTTGCTACGTATAGAGTTTAATAGATTTATATTGCACTTCTTTTTTAGATTCTTTAATTAATAAAAAGTTGCTTTTTCCTTTATTTTTAATTAATTTAATTAAATAAGATCAGTTTAAATCAAACGATTAAGGAAAAAGAAACAGGTAACGTTTCATTAAATCCTGATTATTTCATGTAAAAAAATATTTCATGTAAAATAATAATGAAAGCGTAATATATAATGAATATATAAATGTTATATAAAATAACAATAATTAGGAGGATTCTGAAAAATAAGAGCAATTTTCAAAAGTAATATACAGAACGAGAGGAAAGTGGAGAATTCTATGGAAATAGATTTATAGGAAATAGATGTAATGCCAAAATCAGGCGGGGACTAACGTTGCTTCGACCATTTCCAAGCTCTTACGCTTCCTTATCTCCGCGCTTTCGCGCAATTGGACACGAATCGCCTCTTCCGATTTATATCTGTTGGACATAGTCGTTAGATAACGATGAGAGAAAGAGAGAAAGAGAGAGAATAAAAGCGGCGCGGTTCCTTTATCATGCAGCCATATCTCATTCAAATCGACTCTCACCTGGAATCACGTTTTCCTTTGAAATCCACCCTCGCGCGTGTACCAGCATCTATGGTCGCGATTCTTCTCTTCCATTTATAATCCAATTGTTGAACGTCAGTTTCAATGGAGCCCCGTTTCCACTTCGAATCCACTCCGCGGGCGGATCCGCCTTTTTCCCCGGAACGCGACGGTTTCGCGACAACGCAGTCTGCGCAACGCCGTCCGATACAGTTGTCTCTCAATGCTTCTGTATCCCACGTGTCGGTGGCTTTCAGTGAATCTGATTTATATGACCGATCGTCGTCTTTCTCCATCACCGTTGTCGTCGTCGTCCGCCATTTGCTCTTTTCAGAACGTGTGTCAATTTCACATAGCGATGCATTCACGGGATGTGAATCGTGAAGATCGGTAACGTTTCCGCCAGGCTTGGCGAGTTTCCGGTTTGTGCTCGCCGTACTTCCTTTCTCTCCGTCGCAATTCGTGCACCGTTCGACTCCATCTGGAGAATATTCATCGGCTTCTGTTGCGAATTCAAGCGCGATATCAGATCGCTCGGCCTCTTCTCTTTGATGCTTCTTCGGAAGAGCAGAATTTTCAAACAGTCCTGCCGTTTGCGACATCAGGAGACAACGGTCGTGTTGCATATTTATGTTGGAATTGCACTCGTTTGAGTCATAGAAACATCGGCATCTCTTCGTGCCGGTATATTCAGGATAAAAGTACTCGGTCATCCAATCAGTTTGCATCTCGGCATTGAAATCAGAACCATCTGTATTATAATCCTCCCGATCACAAACGTGATATTCTTGATGTGTGTCGTTAAAAATTGAACAATAGTAGTTCGTGGTACATTTCCCTGTGTCGACACGTGTTTCGTCCGTGTTCAATATCGGATATCGTATGTTATCAATATCAACCACCGTGTTATCGTAATGACAGCTTTGCATTGAATCAAGAATTTCATGAGGCGTACAAAGCAACTGCATATTATTTTTTACATACTTTTGTTGTCCATTTAATGTATTTTTGAAATTTTTTGGTGCATTGACAGTCGTATTGGCACGCTTATGTAATATGTTATTCATTGACTTTCTCGAATAATTTCTATATTTGCGTTTTGTTGACCTCCGAGTTTTCTTCAATTCGTTGCCATTTTCCGAATAAAGTACAGTTAGTATAGAATTGTCGATCATTTTCTTCATCACTTTTTTTGGACTACGATTCCATGTTAAATATTGTTTCCTGAAAAAGATTGACATACATGGGATTTTTAAAGAATTTAGAAAATCTTTAAATATCTGTCTCTGTTTGTTGTAGAAAAAAATTTATACCTTGGTACTGCGACAAATTTCATTTTGGGTACTAAATTATGCGTGGGAATAATGCTGATTTTTATGCCGCCGCGGGAAGTGCCATACACATTATTGCTAAGATCAATAATTACACCATCGGGTATTTTGCGATGTGTTTTTCTTTTACGATTCAATTTGCATTGAGATTCATCTTCGTTCTTTGAGAAAGTTCTATCATTTTTGACTGTTTCCTTGCAAGATTCTTTTTGTATCGCGCTTTCGTGGTTGGAAGATACGCACGTTTCAGAGTAATCGTTTGCGAGCTCATCAATCTTTCCCTGATCCAATTTAAAAGCGCATATTTCATTCAAAGAACCGTCTCCATAACTTTTATCCAGTAACTCGTTGTCTTCTTGCGATATGAAATCGCGGACGTTATATGTTGCATCAGAATATAGAAGTGGGTTATTTTTGTATTTGCGACTTTTGTTTCCATCTTGTGGCAGATCTGTCGGTAGCTCGGTCGTTAAGATTTCTGGTCGAACGAGTTGCTCAGCATGGTGGCTGCTCGAAAATCGATAAACAAGTGGATTACGATTATATAATATTGAATTATAATAATTATAATATTGAATTGTTATATTGTATTGCAATAATTGATTGGATGATCAAAGCGATAATTATTTGCAAAATCTATAATATGGACTGGAAATAGTGCAAAAAAATAATAACTTAGAATGATAATGAGAGACGAATTGTGAAATCGCATATCGATGTAAATTCGTGCTTAAATGATAATTAAGTAGTAATTGTCATATGCTAAATTAAGTAGTGATTGCTATACATTATTGTATCTATTGGGTTGTCCGGAAAGTTCATGCCGATTTTGAAGGAAAATTGAAACGCAGAAGATTTAAATTTTAATATACATTTATTAAATTATATAGGTTAGTCGGCATGAACTTTCCGGACAACTCAATATTATGCTATTTATTATCACTGTATTATACTTTGAAATTATTTGTTCTCTCTTACGTGATAAATGGAATCTCGTTCACTAGCAAATGGGCCATTGAAATGCAAATTTACAGAATTGGAGTATATATACTAGTAAATTTTGAATTTAGCGAGGTTAGTTGCCATGATTCTGACGTCCAAAGTTTTGGTTATATTTGGAGGCTTTCGGAAACAACGGAGCGAATGGGTTTGATGCACGACGCATGTCGCACGCGCGTTATTTCTACATGTTATCCGTTCCGCTATCCTTCTCTCGTTTTCACACGATTTTTGAATTTTTAAATCTACAATTAAAATTGTTTTTATTGCTAAAAAAAAAAGAAAAATTGTCGACCTTAAATTTTCATGAAATTTTGTAATATCTCGTGTAGTAATATCGTTTCTACATGATCGAAGTGACTAATAATGAGTGAGATGCGTACGAGAAATTTATAAAAAAATGTATATTTAGACAGTGTATGTACACCGAGTACTCCATTTTAGCGACGAGTTTTAGTGTGGTTCTGGCATGCGGCAAAATACATTTTTTCCACGAATGTTGCAATTTTCCATTATTTACGTCGGTATAATCCGACGGTGCGTATCAGGTTGAAAGCCAGCGTAAAATGTAATACGCGCTTTTGTAATTTGACTGTCAGTTGCAATCGACCTGCCCGCAGTAGCTGTATTTGTAAAGGAACGTAATAGGCTTTATGGTGAGTGGCGTGTATCTCTTTCCCAGCGAAGCTTTGTGTATTCTCGTATCGTCTTTCCATTCATTAAAACAGTGAAGGTAATGCTCCTTAATTTATCAAAATCCATGGAAGACAAAAATGGAGGGCTACATTGTTAAATTCATAATGTCAAATTATATTCAATTTCAGTCATTTTTTAATCTAATTAATTTCTGTATCATTGATTTGTTTAATTTGATTAAAACAATAGAGTCAAACAATTTAACTTAAGAAAATGTATTAAATTTGACTCAAATTTAATTTATTACTTATGCATATTAATGTGAACAATATTTACTTTGAAACTATGAAAATAAATTGAATTATATTTTGTTACAGATGGAAGTTAAAACTAATTGTTATTTTACTCAAGGGATTGGATTATCATTGTTCCTTTGATATCTAATAAAAGAAGAATATATATGTGATATACTCTATTTTAAAAACCGATTGAGACTGAAAGATAACAATGCAAAATTTAAATGCAGAATGTAATACGAATAATAAATGAGGATAATAACATATTCTTAGCGCCTTTTTTTAAAAAGATAATCTTTTATACGAATGATGCATAAAATTTTGTGAAATTTGGCGTCAATTATTATAATATTAACTCTTTTATATATACAAATGAGATACATATGAGATACAAATTATATATACAAATGAGATATACATATCATTAAAGCTAAGTAACAAAGATATTACCACGTAGGTATTACTTTTAATATATGTCTTGATTAATTAAAACTGTATCATTTTAATTTTTAATTTAGTACAATAGTTTTTTTGAAGAGTAATAATTTTTGACACAGCATTAAAGCTATTATTAGCTTGGATTAGAATAAGAGAATCTTCAATAAGAATTTTTGAAGAATTAAAACTACTGTTATTTTAATTTTTTACATAATTATTTGATAAAATTTATACGGGTCCGAATTTGCATGAGCATGAGCGTAGTGTATATCGATCTTTCCTTGCATGTATGATTATAATATTGTAACTTACCGCTTTACTGTAAATGCGCTGTAATTACATTACAAAACTTAGGATAAGATTACTGAAATCGCACTTTTCACTTGAAGCTTATAAGCTGAGAAATTATGAAGACTATCTTAAGTTTCTTACAGAATAATAAATTGCACTCTTTTCCCTTTCGTAATTTTTTCATAATTTTTTTGCGCTATTATAACTTGAAAATGAGGATTTTTTTCATGATGCGATTTTGACAACGAGGAAATTCATTGCCTAAATCGTATTACGCCAATATTCTTCACTAAAATATTACAAGAATGCAAAAAAATTAAAAAAAAAATGGTAATCCGACAGTGCCAAGTCTGGAGAGTACGCTGGATATGGGAGGACTTTCCATTCAAGCTCTAAAAATGTCTGCTTCACGCTTTCCGCAACATGTAGTCGAGCATTATCATGCAAAAAAATGACTGCATCGATTGTTGATAGATGGTTTTTTTTTCATTAACTCGTCATTCAATCAGCATAACTACTATGGTAGCGATTAGCTGTAATGGTTTCATTTGGATAAAAGAGCTCGTAATACAGCAACCCTTCCCTGGTTTCATCAAATACAGAGCAAGGAACGTTCTTTCTCTCTCACGTCAAAATCATGTTTCGAAAGTGTTCAAACCAAACTCTACATACTCTACTTCTTTCTGATGGAATTTCATTATCATCACTTCATATATCAATAATTAATGATGTATTTCAGCTGCGGTTTTCTTGAGATCAATATAATAAAGAAGAATATGCCGGAAAAACTGCTTATCGCAGTTCATTTCTATTGGAAAATCTCTTTGGTGTCGAGAAAGCTAACCTGTGAGGATTGAATCGTTTTCAGCAATATCTGAATTACAAAAGACATGCGATTTCATTATCAAAACTCGTCAACGTTAGATCCGGCATTCTCTAATAATAGGCAGGAATTAAGTTAACTACCTAATATTTTTCATAATTTTTAAAATATATATAAATTCAAGAAATAATAGGAGATTTAAGGAGTTTCTATGTGAAACAGAATAAACACTTTGTAGATTTACAATATATATATTTACCTATAAT
>Ga0157364_1003602_pt1 | contig 15085 bp, 4 predicted proteins | sample AttsexASBM2_FD_111476 | JGI IMG/M metagenome (GOLD analysis project Ga0157364, IMG submission 111476) | Fungus gardens microbial communities from leaf cutter ant in Ribeirão Preto, State of São Paulo, Brazil - Atta sexdens ASBM2 | ecosystem: Host-associated > Fungi > Mycelium > Unclassified ... | reverse complement strand
GGAGCTTCCCTAACCACTATAGTTTTGTGTTTTTCTCTTAATTGTATGAAAATAGGTTTGATTTGCTTCACCTCTAAGAATTTCTACCAATTCTTATTTTATTCAAAAAAGCTCATCCTAATCCCCGTCGCGATTACTGCCTTAGCCCTGTCCTATCATCTGTATAATGGGCTTTGTCATTTATTGACGCCTTTTTGGTCTCTTTCTTGGAGGAAATTAGCGTTAATTGAATTAAGTGATTTAATAAATAACAGCAGCGGCATTCCCCCTTGTCTCGATTCTCCTTTGTTCTCTTCTTTCACCAGTGGAAATTCACTTTGTGCTCGCTTCGACGCTGCTCAATCCCTATCTCGATCAGCTCCGATTGAAACTCCTGATTTTCATTTTTAAAATAAAGGGATGCAAAACGAGGTAGCACAGTTCTTGCTATGCTGCTGTATCCAACCACGGCCCAGAGACAATGTTCCCCTCGTCGTCGTGATGGTGAACAGATGAACCTATGACCTACCCAAGCTTACCCACTAATAGCATTAGAGAAGGGAGGAAGAAGGCATGAACTTCCCCCTACCGGACACTATATCTCGTAGATACGAGAGGTAGAACCATCATAAGTCGGGACAGCAACCGACGCAACGAATCCAGCCGCGGATTATTCAATTGGATCCCTTCCATAACTAAACTAATTACAGAGCCATGACAGTTTATTGCATCGAGCCCCAGGACATTAACAAACAGGATCTAAAATCAGGTATATATGGATAGGTCAAAACAACCCATGGAGTTCGTCTACCAAGGTTTTTATGCTCTTCGGATCCAAAGGCAGGTGGTAATCGAATCATTAAGGATTAAACTTCTAGCTTTTCATGAGTTGTAGAATGAAGTCAGCATTTTTCTCTTTATGAACGAGACCCCATCCTTACCGCTCCGTGGGCTTTGCTGCTCCCTCATATATTTTCAAACCAGGACTAGTAATCATTCTTCCTCGAGTTCACGGAATAGCCCCATGATCTTAGTAGTAATTCTAGTACTTCTTCACGAAACGAAATTTGAGACTTTATAGAGCCAAGTACGAAACCAATCCGATGCGAGGTGTAACACAAGCTTGAGTATGATCTGATATGAGCCTTAGTTCGCGAAATATCCCTTTGCTCTAGCTAATGAATCCCCCACTTTTTCTCGAAATAGATCTTGTTACTTGAAACAAAGCAGAATGAGACCCAGGGCCCTCTCTGGTTCACTTCATATATCCCGCTCGTTGACTGACTCGCTTAGCCATTTCTCCACCTGCCCGAACACTCGCTCCAGTAATGAGGGAAATAGGTAAAAGAGAAAAAGATGATTGAATCCCCATGTCGTGGTCCCAGTGCCCAAAGCTCCGACTATTACTGACTTATCGGTTGATAGGATAGCAGGAAATTTTTCTGCTCCGGAAAGTTTTAGGTTGGGAAGGAAAAGGGGGAGAAGCTTTTCGAGGATAGCAAGAAAAAGGACATAGGTTCAAAAAGAAGGGAAGTACTAAGGTAAAGACTGCTGCTCTGATCCAGACCAGGTGTCGTTGGTTGAGCCTGACCCCGCTCATTTAACTATTGCCGATACCTGTTAGTTACGCATACTGTATACTCTCATCTCGTGTGCGATAGGGCGGCCGAGAAGCTTCTTGCTGTGCTGTCCGGTGTCCACCAAAGCATAGACTCTACTCACCCACTACTATACTATTCTAGGGCTGGTGAGACTATTCCACTACAAATTGATGGACTTACTAATTTGCTGACTGAGTCAAGGAGTTAAGACTGAAGGTTCGGTGATCGAGCGAAGATAGACGACAACTGGTTGCTTTATTGTGCTCGCTTGTTTAGGGTAAGGGGCTACTCATTCCCAAACCAGTCAATCAGTCATCCCAAGAAAAGTCCTATACATAGCTAAAAACCGGGCGGGTTCCTAATACGCGAAGGATTTACTCTCTTTTTATGTAATTCTTTCAATCTAGAATATATTGCTCTAGCCTAGAAACACAAGGAGACATGATAACGAGGATCGCCGACGGAACGAAATCGAATGTCATCAAGCAATTAAAGGATTCCAGTTTCACAATGTGAAAAGCTTAAAAACTCCTTGCTTTTTCTTTTTCATCAAGGAATTATGTGTTCCCCTTTGGTTGGAGCGCTTTGCTTGACCTGATCGTTGTGCCAAGGGCTGGTGGTGCGTTGAGCAGCTCTGAGTTCCGTTTGCCGGGCCCCTGACGGTAGGCTATACAGCAGGCTAGAGACAACTACTGTGCGCTGCCAACAACTGCGATTCATTCTTGGCTCCCGCTAGTAGGGCTAAACAACTGGACCATTGAGTAACTGCTCTCTAAGACTACTGAACGACTAGTCCGTGGGGCTAGACCATTGTTCCACAGGGGATTCTTACTCCACTGCAGATACTGACCTTCTTTTCTTTCTTCGAGGAGCACAATCAACAGCACTTCCCCTTCATCGGAGCAAAAGCGGGCAAGGGAAGTCGCCGGGTACTACTCCAGGGTAGTTTACTTCCCCCTTACCCAACTGTGGGAGAAGAAGAATTTGGGAACCTCCTACGATTTGATGATTGCTTCAATCAAGAATGGGTTATGCATTCAATCATCGTGCCCTTCTATGAGCGAGGGAACCTATTCATTATATGGCCATCGCTACGAGATCGTCCGATAAAAAAAAAAAATAAAATCACCCGTGTCGAAATGGCGATTGAAGCCTCGAAAATAGCCAATGCGCTCATATCTAGAATTGCACAGAACCCACTACCACTACCTTTTCGATAATAAAGAGAAAGCCCTCGACCAAGGGATTAACCCGAAATGAAGGATTCATGCCGCTGGCTGCCCACCTTTTTCGAGTCCAAGTGGAGCATCCACTATGAAAAACATGCTAAGGTCCAGAAGACACAGATTGAGGAGTTTAGTATTCGACTTATAAGGTTATCACATATCTGACCCGTTCAAGAGAAGAGATATGGAAAGAGGAGAGGTAAGGAGGAAGTTTACGCCCGACTTCCCAACTCGGACTTTTCTGCCTCGAACGAGACTTTATCCCCGAGGTAGGTCGGTAAAAAGAATCTCACTAGAAGTTCACATGCCAGAAGCACCCGTGGGGTAAAGAACGTTAAGATTGGATGGTTATAAAGCCAGTCCAGAAGACCAAGATCTGCACCTTTCAACACTGCAGCCTATTCAACAGAATTGGCCGGAACCAGGCGCATAAAGCGTAGCAGATGAAAGCGATTCCCCGACTAGGCACTCAACCAATGCAGGAATGCCCCAAAAACTTGAATGGATTGATAGACTGAACCCTTGGCTTCCGACTGAACTTATAGAAGTTGGCTTGAGCTTGAATGAGCGTATCTTACAAAAAAGGTACCTTAGTCGCCCCGGTTGAATGCATTGAAGAAAGGAATCCGCTCTTCAACCCTTTCATTTTTTTAATAGAATGGTAAGCCGGTCTTATTCTTTTATACGAGTAAACTACTGCTGCTCCAACTCCTTTACTTTAAGAAAAAGTGTTGCATCTCGCCCAACTCCTACAAACCCCACCCCCGAGGGAGAAAAGGAAGTTATCAGCACCGATTGAAGGTTACTAACCTTATGCTTCGCCAATCTTTATATGCCACGGGGAATCGATCGGTTGAATCCGTTGCAAGCCCATTTTCCGAACCCACCGTAGGAAACTAAAGGAGCTACTAAGTGAGGAAGCCCTATTTCGAGAGGACTAAAGAGCACTAACTCGGAGAGAAATCATTCAATAGCGGATAAGAATCGGGTTCATAGAATGGATCAGTTGCCCAAAAAGAGGTGCCTAAACGGAACTAGGGTTCTTATGAGCAAGTATTGCAGACTGACAGCTTGAAATTCAAGGTAAGCAAAAAAGGGGAGGGTACTGGCACTGTGTTATGACGGGCATCCTTTCTCTCCTCCGCGACCGACCCTCCAGGGTGGAAAATCGGATCCCTTCAGATCTCTCCGCCAACCAGCCCTTTAGGAAACGAATCACACATCCTCTTTCATTCTATTTGACCTTTTTTTTATCTCATTCCCCGGAAACTTCAGTAGTTCTATTTCTACTTGACTGATTGATGATGGAGCGATTCATTCTCAAAAGTCCGGCGGGATAGAACTAATTCCTAGGATAACTTGAATATGAATATGGGATTTTTCGCTAAACAGAGAACTAAGGGGATGGAGAAGAAGAAGAACAAAGAGTTTTTGCCGCTGAGAAAAGGGAGCAAGCCCTCGATTCCTATGTTTTCTTTTCGACGAAGCTTCAAGCCAGATCAGCTCCTATCTTTATTGAATCCCCATATTGCCCGTGCCGCCCAATCTAGCTGTATATCTTAGCTCGAATCGATCTCATTCTATAGAAGACCTATCCTTACATGGTTAGTAAACCACCCACATGCAACAAATGTTGTGTGGCCTTACCGAACTGGAGGAACCGGAAAGAGCGATTCTTTCTCTAATTGATATCGGGCCTTCATCTGTTTGAAGCAAGATGCCAAATCCTTCATAGTTCTTAGCGCGACATGCCGCTATCTAAATGCGATGCGGCCAACTATCAAAGAGGCTTTCTCGAGCCATCCTCGCCTTATCTCAGTAAGCTTCAACTCTTCTTCCCAACCTCACCGATATGACAATGCTATCCATTTTATATTGATAGAATAGAATCGTTGTAAAAAATGTGTCCAGTTGTGGTCTTTCAAATTCCAATGCAAGCCCATCTCACCTGCTATAGCATTAGAGGTTAAGCTGTTAGTAGTACTTATAGTCAATGTCTCTAATCTGGATGAGTAAAACGAAGGTTTGGAACCCTGCTTTAGAGGGAATGGGGGTGAAACGGCGCTTTCGGGTTAGGAAAAGACTTAGAAAACAAGGTCAGTCTAGCCGAGGTCCTTTCATGAGTTGTCAAAGTATGATTCTGATCTCTTGATATCTATAGTATAGGAAGTCACTAACGCAACTGTAGCAGCTTCGGATGAAGCCAAATAGGGATCTTAGGCTTAGACTTCACTTTTTGGCTTTTTAGGCTTAGACTTCACTTTTTGGCTTTATGTGGTTTCTGTTAGGAAATGCATAGACACATCTTGTTACTAAGTGCTAGTAGCACACGTACCGTGGTAATCTTTGCTACCGGGCTAAATGTCTCATCATACTCTAGCCCATACTGCTGAGAGAATCCACGAGCTACCAGTCGAGCCTTGTATCTCTCGATCGATCCATCAGGCCGAGTCTTCCATTTTAAAATCCACAATCATGATATGGGTTTGATATCCTTCGGCTTTGGTTTGGCACTAAATCCCACGTTTCATTTTGTCTTAGCGCGTTGATCTCTTCTTCCATAGCCTTTCTCCACTCACTATTTCGAAATGCCTCCTCGTAAGTGGTTGGCTCTTTTACTCTATCTTCTTCTGTCAATGCTGCATTAGCATATTTTTTATTTTGTTTGTTGCGCTGTTGACTTGACCTTTCTTCTTCTGGTGTTCTGTGATGCACTCCGGTTTGCCATGGACTCTCTTTCTGGTGATCCAGCTATAATAACTTCTTCTTGAGAGAGTACAGTTTATTATACTGTTATTGGGCTAGGCTGGAATTTCTCAGTCTCCGTTTGTTCTTCCATTCTTTCTTGTAGCTTCTCCTCAATCTCTTTCGAATCAGGCAATACTACTGCCCCATCAACAATTCTATTTCGAGAAAGATAACATCGGCCACTTGTGGGGTCACAGCATCTTCACCCCTTTCTTTGACTATTATACCCCACAAAGATGCACCTGATTGCCTTCTTAACTGACTCCGTAGATGATCAGGCACAAATACATAACATACGCCTAAATACTCGAAAATGACTCAGCATCGGTTGTTTATTCCATAGCTTCTCAGAAGAAAAGGTTTCCAAGCCTCGCCTTGTCCTGGGGTTGGTAGGCCACTTGAGTTTGGAGAGACCTCCTTCTCATTGGCCCTCTTATACCAAGAAAAGATCACTAGTTTCAAAGGATTTTTAGCTAAAGCTTCTCGCCTTGAAGGGCCAGTTACATAATATGAGTCTCTTTCCTGGGTCAATCGTTTTCTTCTTTGCCTTCCCGGAAAGAAATTAGCCCTAGGGCAAGTCCTCCTTTCTCATTTATATCGTCTCGTGGCTTATGAAAGTGGACTCATATTTTGCTTCGGGGGTCCTTTTGGCTTCTGCAACTATGGATTCTTGCCTCTTTCCGAACCTTTGTCCTTCTGCCCCCATCAGATTTTAAGTTTCGCCTTCACATGATTACTCTCAGTTTCATACCAAAGCGCTCTTTCTTCTCAATTCTTGCTCTTTACTCCTATTTCCCAGAGCCCTTCTTTATCATTTCAAAAGAATATGGACGTGGTAAGTGCAGATGATCCACCATCCGTTCAGGTGTGAACATCCTTTACTCGAGGGCTTTTCATTTCTTTATAAAATTCCGATTCCAACAAAGAAAAAATAAGAAGTCTGGCGTTGAGCGGTGCGGCCCAGTAGAGAGTAGTGTGCCCGTCAGCTGGGGTTCGCGAAAGGAATTCCTTTTCCTACTGCCTAATCCATGAACTAAACTTTTCCCGATTTCTATAGGATTCTACGGCTGGTAGATGATTCCTTTGCTTCTCGAGCAAAAAAAAAAACGAAGCCCACTATACCGATTTCGACCGCGATGGTCTGTACAACTGACTTCCTTCCATTACTGGTGGGCTTCTTCCTTTTGATTACCAGTTGTCTTATCCTTAGGATTAAGACAGTCTGATGTTAGAAACCCGTGAAGCTATGAGATTGTTAATAGCTTACACTCCTCGGGGTAGACCGAGACGACGGGGGACCCATCTTTCTTCTACAATAGGTCTTGAATAGGATACATCTTGATGTAAATTTCACCCCTTTCCCCCCTCTGTTGAGGTTCCCCAAGTGATCCCAGTACTCCGACTCGCACTTTAGCTAGAACTTTTCACTTTGAGTGGTGCATACTTCTATCTGTCTGGCCTATAGGGCACACGCATCCATTCCTATCGTCTCGGAAGTAGGGAGTTGCAGATAAGCTAATGGCAGCCCTCCTCTCTTGCACCCTCTATCGACATGAAACAAGTGGTCCGTCCAGATCCAGCTAGTGAAGGAAGACTCCAAAAATGGATGTTGGACTGATTAAAAAAAGCATCCTCGTCGCAGCAAAGCCCGTCTTTCTTAGTTTAGTCAAAAACGAGACTTTCACAGGTCCGATAGGTCTTTCTACTATATAGGGCGGTTACCTTCAAATGCGTTAATTTGCCTTTTTAGACCTTCTTTGTCAACAAGAGCCCTGCCTTGGTCTTCAATCCTCTTGAGCAGCTAGTGAGCATCCCTCTTTGCTTTCTTTGAAGCGTGCATTGGTCACATGGATGACTTCGTTAAGGAAAGCTGCTTGAAAAGTGCTCATCTCCTCGCTTTCCTCCTTCTGCTCTCTTCGATTTAGCAAGTAACTGAGTGGTTTTCGCTCCTTGGTCTATTGTCTATCGATATTCTGCTTCACCTCTCTTTAGTGCTTGAGTTAGTTGATAGAGACTTGTACTGTAGGAATAGGCCCTTTCTTGGCAAGTTCGGAAGCTTTGATGAGAGGGGAACTAATGCTAATGGTCTCGGATATAGCTCAGAGTACTGCCTCGCTTAGTCCAACTGAGCTCTACTATTAACTAAGACTTATATAGAAAGTTAAAAATAAAATAAGTATATGCGAATAAGTGCGAAAGCTTTTGCATCTTCTTTTCCGTCTAATAATTGGAGCTCTTCCTGTCGATCAGTGCTACTCCATAATCCCCATACAGAGAAAGCGGATGTGCCTTTATTAGCGCAGTTGCAATATCAATATATAGCTAGTTGCAAGGCTTTCTTTCGTGAGCTAGCCTTGTTTGCTTCCTCCCTGTTTCGGATGTTCATCCAATCTCTGATTCCAGTCCATAACTTCCTTGAAAATAGCTTCTCTTGCTCTTCTCTGGCTAGGATCTCACAACTATGGCCATCTTCTTTTAAGCTTCAGCTTGTGTTAAAGTAATCTCATTAAGGGATTAAGACCCGTAAAATAAGTCTCGATTATAAGACCTAATTCGCCTTTCAACTTGAACACGTTCTTTAAGCGGGGTACTGCCACTGAGACTTCAATTTCTTCTTATTAGAAGACTTTCATTCTCTTGATCGTATTATATTTTTTTTAGAAAAGATAATTCTGTTGAGGACAGTGAGTGTTCGGGTTTCAGATGAGGCTCTTTTCATCAATGTCTGACCTTATCTTTCTCTCTATCTATAAGTATAAGCACTTAGTCCCGGCCTTCCTGATTGGATTCTCTGTCCGCCCCCTATTCCTATTTGGAATAGAAATAGACCCTTGCCCTGCTCCCCAATCGCCCCCCCTGTTCCTTACTCGTCCTTTGAAAACCGTCCCATCGCTATGCGCCGCATTTTATGGCAGGGTATAGAGGAGCTCTTCTAGAGCGGCTTTCTTCTGAATAGAGGGATAGGGGAAGGTAGCACATCCACAGTATAGAGAGATACCCTTCAACACAGTCAGTCACCCTTCGGCTACCCTCTGTGAGGGCTTTCTTCCAGCGAAACGAGGGTTCTCTCCTCAAAGTGAGATGGGGCCCGGTCTTCTCGCGCGGCTTCGCGAAAGGTCCGACTTGTTGATATGCTTGTCGATATGGAATTAGATCCAAAGGTTTCGACCACTCACTATCTAGAGAGAAACCCCAACCTCGCGGCCGCCCCACTTCTTATCCCTGGAGACCACCCGTTCCGCATCTATCTATTCATTCCGATCTCGCTGGTCCATCCAAAGAACGTGGTTTCCCAAAGACTCTGACAGAGCGGGACCGAGCTGTTTACTCTTTTCAAGTGGTCCAGTGTTTTTTACAGTACAGGTGGGGTGGTTCCTTCAGCTTCAGATAGGTGAATCAATGGGCCTCCACGGGGGTATAGGGAAAAGTCTTTTGAGTGCATTCACTAGCCAAGAAAGAATCTATCTCTAATAGTTCTTCCTTGCTTAGTGTTAAAGCTACTCTAAAGCGGTAGAATAAGAACTAAGGAGCTGCCTTTTATTTAAGAAGGAGGGTGGGGACGGAGAATTATAGGATTTTGGCAAGGCATTTAGCTTGAGCCGGGAACTCCTGTTTACCTTGAGAACAGTGACAGTGAAAGCCCAATCCCATCTCTCATCTCCCATCAGTATACCCGAGCAGTCAAAGCATAGACCAGGCTTTGAACCCTCTATGGGACCTTCCTCATCCGTGGTCAAGGCCGTTCAATCGACGTCCGACATCATGTGGATTATCATAAGTATGAACGATCAATCAAAGCAGTTCAATTGAGTTTCTCGTAGAGCTTGGCCATCTTCTATGGCGAATGGGGTATGAAGGAATGAGGAGCGCGAAGGGTTAGAGCTTTGGGAGTGCTTGAAAGTCTAAAGGTTAAAAAAACCTTCGTCCTAATCCCTGGGGGCTTAAGGAAGTTGAGTAGGTTAGGCCTTTAGTTGTTAAAAGATGTTAGTAGTAGCTTCCTGCTTGATAAGACCTACTTGGCTTAGATTGTTGAAGAAGCAACGATAAGATCAACAGCACTTTGTATTGACTTAATGCTCCAATCAGAATGAGTTCGTGATCTATCAATCCTAATAAAGGAAAGGCGGGGCATACCCAGAAGGAAGCCAAGATCTTAGTTTTATCAATCCTCGAGTCAATCCTGGCTCATAGTCCTTTTTTCGTGGCGATATCCGCGATAATATGTATATATGCTCCTCACCTTACCTGGTCTTTCGGGTAATTCCAATCGTGCCATCAATGGCATCAAAAGACAGAGATTCCATCCAAATAGGTTCTTTGAAAGTGAAGAAGAACAGAACGCGGGAAATCGGTAACCCAGGAAGGTGAACATTCCATTAATAGAGTAAGGGGCCGTAACTCTTCATATATTGTTGAAGGGGCTGGGCCAAGGTCAAGGACGTACCTTCTGGCTTAAAGTATCTTGGAGCTGTTCTTCATCAATCCCCGTTTCGTGTAGAGCTAGACTTTAACAACCGAGTTGTCAATAGTTGGGAATGACTGTAATCGTTTGTAGTGATCGATCCTCGGGCAGTTAGCTATGAGATGAAGCAGCTATACTATAGTAGAGTTGGTGTTTTATAGGTGATAATGGATGCTACTAGTTCCTGTTGGGTAGCAGTTGTTCATGAAGCTGTGGTTATATAGGTGTCGACAGAATCTGATGGAAACTAGTCTACTGAAGCCTGTTGACCAACTTGAAACTCCATATGCTTAACCTGGGCAATTCGTCAAAGATCAGATGCCTCGCCCTACGCCGTAGCCCGAACCCTTCCCGGCCTGTGATCGTAGCCCGATAGCTATTCCTGCCCCAACTTAGTCCGGTAGTTAGGGGTAAGAATGAACAGAAGGCGACTAACCAATCTCTCTTTGAAACCAGATGCCCGGAGATGTTTGATTCGTAGGGCTAGGAGATCGGTGAAGAGGACCGGACAAGCAATAAGTTCTTCCATTATGGCTACTCCGAAATATTGCACTACCACCTTATCCATCCATTACTAGAGACGAAAGCAGCTATCCCTAATGCCTTGCCCCTCTCCCTCCAGTCGGGAGCTAAACTCCGGGAGTGAGAGAGATTGAATGACCCGGCAGGCAATAGTAGATTCAACCTTTTTCGGCAATGGTCTGTCTCAAAACTGGGATATGCAAGCACGGGATTCCCTACTTCCGGATAGAGAGGAATTCAACCCATTCCATCCCCAACATGGATTTCTGTTTCGCCGACTTCACGAGTCATTCATTTTTGTTTGAATTCCCGGCTTTAAGACAAGACGATGAGTCAGGAAAGGCTGGACGAGAAGAAGAGTTTTGGTTCTTATCGGTGAGCCGATGCGCTACCCCTCATGAACTACTATTCTTTCCTTTCTGTTTGCGGGTCGCTCTTCTTGTGCCGTCCGCCCGACCCTCCTTTATCCGAAGGCATCGTAACATATACATCAACGATCCAATAAAAGGAAAGGAAAGATTATCCATCCCTTCGACTCTTCTATTCCTGTCTCCTATCCCTCAATTGCCCCCTGGCTTGGCTTTCTAACCGGACACGGGCTTACTACTGTTTCTTGCTTAGGAGCTTAAGCTGGCTTACTTTTTTAAGGCACTCGCTTGAGGGACATCCTTTAATAAATAAGGAAAAAATCTCTTTCTTTACGGGTCTTGGAACTGGCGGGACAAGAAAGGCACAGGGTTCTGGGCTAATGACAGGCCCTTGCTTTTTATAACTGTTTCTTTCCTGTCAGACAGGACTCTCGCACCTTTACTTGTGGATTTTTTGATGACTTTCGCTGGGGACATAAAAAAGGGCACATGAAAAGAGGGCTACCCTCGCTGGCACTAGATTCTCGAAACGAAAGCTATTAGACCGGGCTTCCCCTAGGTTTCTATTGGTTACGGAAGGGAACGAAATAGATTATGTTAAAGACTCGCTACTACTTTATCATAGCATCTTACCTTGTAGTACGTGAATTAGGCTAGGCCCTTGCTCGGAGTGGGGCAGCATCCGCAGCTTGTTTTAAACTTACTTCCGAACCGATTCCCGCAATTGAAGACTCAGCCCGGAAGATGGCAACTTGAACGTTAACTGGCACAGAGACTAGGCGCGGAAGGGTAGGCTTTTTTCCTTGTGAGCTTTCAATTGGAGCGAATAAAACTCGAGTGATACATAGAGGTTTTTTTTAAATGAACTGCGCAATGGGGAATATTTGAAAAACCTGTCAGTCCTACCTTGCTTGCTTCAGCTGGTGTACTTATCTTCTTTATCTAAGAAACCTTGCTAACGATTCAACTTTCACGTTTTAACTATAAAAAAAAGGACGAAGATCAGATCAAACTCGGGCTAAACTAGATGACCGGAATTCGGGTACACAAGGCTCGATGAAAATGGAGTTGAGCGAGACCGAACGAGCTACATACTTGAAGCGAGATACCGTACGGGAGAGGCTCGACGATAAGTATCGGAGATGGAGCAAACTCCTCATAGCACCCAACGGGCAAAAGAGGTGATGAGCTCAGTGTAGGGAAGGGAGAATCTTCTCTCAGGTCTTCATCTCATGGATGAGGGGGAGAAGCAATATCGAAAATAACATGTCTTAATATTCCATTTTTTTAGTAGCGAGTAGCAAGAACAGATTCCACGCCAACAGAAAGAAAAAGGGCTACTGATGCCTATCCTTTGACGGCCGGTTCGCGGCAATGAATGCGATAAACCGGGGATAGAAGCTACCCTGATGAAGAAGGGAATCCGGGAAATGACTGGCCTTTTTTCTTAGGTAAGTAAGCTGCTTGCTCTTTGCTCATGCGAGGAAACCCCTTTACAACAGAGGGCTGTGCCTGCGAGCCTATGAATGATGCTATACCTCACTCGACTTGCACTGCGCATCTCGTCCTACACCTCGGAAATCAGCAGACGGAGCAACAGTATGTCGAAGACCAGATCAACCAGATCGTTCTGGTTTCTCCGTAGCACTTGACCATCCCCTCGTCGATAGCGGTTAGAGAGTAAGTATAGACTGAGAAAATCCCCAGAGAAGGTGTCGCAGTTGAGTTAGCCTTACTCTATTAACCTTTTGGCTTAGAAAGTCCCTCGTCCTAGAGCTGATAGAAGTACAAACTAGAGCTGATAGAAGTACAAAAAGAGTATGAAGTTAGACTTAGTCAATTCACCGATTCGGGTTTTTAATGGACGTGTCACGCCTTGAACGCATGAAGAAAGCTGTCAAGCATTGAATTAAGGAAGGTTTGAGGGAGGCAGGCAGGCTCGGGCAAGGTTGGATCGATCGGGCGAACTCTAAGGGTTGGCTGGTTGGAAGGCAAGGAAAAACAAGCTGGGTCAGCTAATCACATAAGCAAAGGAGTTTTTTCTGCAGTAAAATGCCGCCTCTTTTAGGCCGAGGAACTCTACTTGCCTGATATTCTATCTCGAATCGGTCACATCGCTAGCCTTTGCAAAGAAACTTCACCGCCTTCTATAGACGGATTGGTAATCTAGACCCTCTCTTTCCACACCTGCACCCTTTTCACCCTAAGCCAGCCCTTCCATTTCCGGGTATTCGTATTCATTCCTCTATGGTTGTTCCTTGTCTGAAAGCCTAACCCTTATGGTTTTCCTAGCCGAATCAGGCCGGGGTGAAAAGTAGTAGTAGCTTAAGGTAGCCGATGAAGGAAGCTTATCGAAGCACCTACCGGTATTCAAATCGGAATAGGCACCAACAGGGTGATTTAAAGGGCATTTCTTAGGTTAGTTAGCTTTAGCTAAAGAGAGTACCCAGACAACTTTTAACCTTCTTTTTCGGCATCAAGAGTAAAGGCAGAAGGTAAAGTGATTCCCGGAGGGTCACCTTAGCGTGAGAGGGCCGCCCAGAGTGGTTTAGATGGGGACGGAGCGGTAAAAGCTAGACTAGCCGAAAAGTAGGTAGAGGAGAGGCCTTCCTAATAGGCCAGCCAGGAGTGGAAAGCCAAACGAACACCGGGAGAAGGCAGGCACTCGAGCATAGGAAAAGAAGGAACTGACATAAATAGCCTTCCTCGAGAGTAATAAAAAAAAAGTAGGTTCTTCGGAGTAGGCAGAGAATGCTGGTGGTGAAAGAGAAGTAGGTGAATCGTATAGTTGAATGTGCTCTTCTTTCCTCTATCAAAGGCCTTTCTACGTAAAGGGTGCCATGGAAGATCGTTCTCAAGGGGTAGGCACTCCCTAAGCCTAAGATAGGGACTCTATCCGAAGCGAATGTAAATGCGGGACCGACTGTGACCGCTTGACCATCCCGAATCGTATCGCAGCAAGAAGACATACCATGTCAAGTAGGTAGGTTGTATCGAAAGCAGAAGACAGATCTCCGCATTTCTTTCTCGGTAAAGAGAGAGTACCGTGAGAGAGCAAGTAACCAGTCCGAAAGGGCTATCTTTCCAATTATAGTCATCCAAAAAAAGGTATCCAGGAGACTGGTAAAAGACGGGGAGTCCAGGTCTTCCTTCCTATCTATTCAATCACATATTTCGAGAGAGAAGGTGCTAGGTCAGCTGGTAATTCCAGGTCAATCCAGACTCGAAACTAGTACGACTGCCTAAAAGAAGCTAAAAAGCGAGGAAGGGAGGGGAACTCCGCAACAATGTAATGATGCTGCTACCTGATTGACTCATAATCCCGGATCAGCTCTGCTTGTTGGTCCCTTCAACGGGACATTCTCATTCTCCTTTTTCTCTTCTAACGTCAAGGGCTTCGTCAAGCGCCAACATAAAAAAGAAGTCCACCAACGAGGAATCGAGATCGACCAGAAAAAGGCGAGTGCGATCAAACCTCCCCGTAATAAGAAAGAGCTTTCAGAGAAACTGATTCCCCGTAGGGTAATTGGTTACAACTGATTCCGCCGATTCATTTCCAATTTTGCAGGACCTTCCATGGACGGAAACTGAAAGAGAAAGACAAGTTCTTTTGGAACGAGTCCAATCAAGCAGTCCTTGACGAAAACTGACATACCGGTGCCCCAAGGAACTCGAAGAGAGTGAGGGCTCCAGTTTCCCCTGTTTCTACTAAGGAAAGAAAAATTGCTATAAGTTCGAAAGGAGTAGTCAGAGGGGCTTTGGGGCATTCCCCACTTTTCTATTGTAGTGATGGATGACTTCAAAGTCATTCTTGGGTTAGATTTCTTTCGGGAAACCAAGACCAGTGTGATGCCGAGTACTGGCACTCTTGCAATGCTTGGGAACAAGCCGTGCATGATCCCAGTTCTTTCTGCCAGAGTTGGGGAGAAGAGTCTCTAAGCCTACAGGCGAAGAAAGGGCTGAAACGTAGGGAAACTACGTACCTAGCAGTTTTGAACTGGCAGGAGATTAAAGAGTCATCAGGGACGTTACCGAAGCCCGTGAAGCAGGTTTTGACAGATTTTGAGGATGTCATGCCTGATGAGCTCCATAATAAGAAACCGCCTCGAAGGGAAGTTGATCATCAGATTGACCTTGTGCCGGTCACAAAGCCACCAGCCCGCGCACCCTATCGCATGT
>Ga0157364_1003601_pt1 | contig 15087 bp, 6 predicted proteins | sample AttsexASBM2_FD_111476 | JGI IMG/M metagenome (GOLD analysis project Ga0157364, IMG submission 111476) | Fungus gardens microbial communities from leaf cutter ant in Ribeirão Preto, State of São Paulo, Brazil - Atta sexdens ASBM2 | ecosystem: Host-associated > Fungi > Mycelium > Unclassified ... | reverse complement strand
TATGAGTACTGATTGTTGTAGGAAGGTTTAACAATGTACTACATAATTTCCCATTCGGATCTCTTGCAAAGAATATGTAAAGCCATCTCATGAAGATCTGAGTCAATTGGAGGTTTGAGATTTCTTAAATAAGTTTCCAGAAGATCCTTATAGAATCAAATGAGAATTCTGCTGAGAAAGCTTTAAAAGAGTTTATGGAAGAAGATCATTCTGTAATTAGAATAAATGTTGGTTATTCCTAGTCTCTAAAACTTTATGGAATATTGAATAAATTAACCTCTGTCTAAGGTTATCAAAAAAATATAGAAGATATATAGCACAAGAAATGATATAAAATCAGAATATATTATAGACTCATTTTGAGGAAATCTATTCTCCACAATAGATAAGATAAGCCTCACATCAGTCCTAGGTAATCCTCTGCTCTATGATTTCCACTGTTATTCATGTTTCTATATTTTATTGTCTACTGGCTTATTTTCTAGACTTTCTACTATCATATTATCTGAATGGTTCTTGGATGAAGAGTTAGTAATCCATGGAGTTACTAAAAAGTCTAGTGAAGATGTTCAAGGAGTGATCAATATAGAATGGACAGAGTTGATCTTCACCAGAAGAAGTTTGGAAGTATGGATAAGGTAGTAGACATTATCTATAGATTGGGCAGACATGTGTTGTGGCAACCACTGACCAAGATGGTCAATAGTGTACTAAGTAGTCTTATATACTACTATTGCAAGTCCTCCCCTAAACTATATATATCATCCATGAGTCTACCATGCTATTATTACAAGGCAAACATATTATAGCCATACTTCTTAACATCATTATTCTAGTTTCTTTTACTATGTTCTAGACATATAATCTCATATCATGTAATATATTATGTGACTGCAGTCACATGCCTCTTCATCAACCAAGAAAGAAACAAAGAATTAGATTAAATAAAAATAAAAATAAAATCAAGGAAAATAGATAAAAGGAAAATAAAATCAAAAATATATAAGATTTTAAGTGTACTATGACAATGTAATCAGATCAGGATGTGATATTAGACAGCATAACACATAAGCTAAAGCCAATATCATTTGCAAAGTTTATAATCCTACTTTTTCAAATAAGTTTCCATATTTAACTTAATCCAAATCTTATCTTAATCTTGTGTACTTTTGCTCTTAAGTGTAAACCTAGCCTGATACTACTATATCTATATTTTATATTATCTATATATATATATCTTTCTTATTTCTTATGATTATTAGTGTCAAGTTCACAAATGGTGGACTTAGTTTTTCTCTATTTTATTCTCATTTTCATTTTTATTTTGTTTTATTCTCTTATTTTTCTATTTTTAGGACATAGGGTTAGAGTTAGTAACAGTCATGAGTCACAAGACACAGAGAACAAAGTAGAAGGTTCTAAAACAAATGACGTCATACAACATGGACACCACATATTGGCCTCATACTCTACACATGGTTATTTAGGGTAGGGTATACAGTAGCTAGCATGGACCATTGGTAGGAGTATATAAGGTAGACTAAGTTGTAAAGAGTTCTCTATTGAGTTCTCTTGTATTTCTCTAATACAAGAGTTGTTCTCTTATCTAACTCTAAGGGTTTGAGTTTATAACAATTAGGTATATATAGTTATAGATATAGTTCTGTATTCTTGACTTACCAATTGATTTTTCCTTCCTTTTATTACTCAAGCCTTTGTCTAAGTTGTAATCTGAGCCAAGCTTGGGATCATAATATTTGGTAAAGTCAGGATTTCCAAAACTTCTTTCTCTAACCATTACTATGGTTAACTCAAAAAGTCCAGATAAATCAATGTATAATCCTACACTCCTTTATGATCTCCAGAATAGTTCTCAATATATTTGTAAGTCTCCAGACTCATCTAATTTGCTCTCCAAAGCCAGTTCTAGAGCTAGCAAATAAGTTTAGTTAAGAAAGAGACTTCAAACTTATTGCATTACAAAGTACTTCTCAAAGAGTGTCTCTGTCTCTTCTGTCTCTAGAAATGCCTCTCTGGAGTCCTTAGCTTTATTTTCTTTGGAAGAAAGTGAAGAGAAGGATATAAATTCAGACCCTAAGATACCTATTGCTCCAAGGATGACTATAGACAAACTCTTCTCTAGGAAAGTACTCTCTTTTAAGCTTTTTGTTGCTTTTTCTGCTTCATCTCCTGAAGAAAAAGTATCTATCATGTGCTAGAATGACCATATATCTGCTGAAAAGGGCAGAGACTTGGTTTCTGAAGTAGAAACTATCTCTAAAAGTATCCAAAGATCTTAAGCCTCTATACTTGGACTATTTAGTATGATCTATGGATTAGCTAAGTCATCCTTCTAATTAGAAGATGGAAACATTGCTTATAATACTAAGCTGTAGGATAGTGACTACCATGTGGTGTTACTGTCTGATTGTGCTAGGCATCTTAAGGCTGATACTAAGATAATTTCTTTATCTCTTGAGTGTTTTATATACTTGATAAAAAAGCACCCTCTTAGAGGACATTCTATTGACAAATTCTCTACTATTTTGAGAGTTGGCTCTTATGTCTGGAATCTGCTCCAAACTATTTCTAAAGCTGATTGGAATCACTTTAAGGTCTCATCTTAGCCTGATACTCCTATTCTTGTGGAAGCTATGAGAATTATTTATAATCTAGATCTTGTTCCAATGTCTTCTTCTGATGCTGAGGTAACTGTTAATATACTAGAGGCTGAAGATGTTACTTTAACTCTGGTTGCTAACAAAAAGTACAAGGAAAAGAGCAAAGTTCCTTTTCTCTCTTCTATATCTTTCTTTGACTTTAAGAGCAAAGTATTATTCATTTTATAGGCTCTCCCTCTGACAACTTGTTCTAGCTCAGCTATGACATTTAGTCTGACTATGATAATCTCTAAAACTATTAGGCCCAAAATGGTATATTTTCTTGTTCTCTTGGCTTCCAAGCCTAAGCCTAAGATCAAATCATTTGCTCAGGCTGTAAAAGCCAACATTACTCAGCAAGCTTCAAGATTTTCTCCTACTTCATCTCATAAGGACTTTCTATACTTGTTACAGCTTAAAGAGATATTTTCTAACTCAAGCTTACAATTATTTCTATATACCAGGCCAGCTTAGATAATATAGGTGCTTTTCAAGGAAGTATCAGTTGTCCCAACATCTTAAGGATACTTAGAATAATAACTCATAGGCCCACCAGACATCAGGTCATGATCTCATTTAATTCTCTCACTATGAAAATTGTTATAGTTAATACTGCTGCTGAAGTTAAGTTCTATAATGAGAACTTGGTTGAAACTTACTCTAAACTCAGAGTAGAGTCTGTTTACAAGATATGGGATGATATATCTATATCTACCAACTCTGTCGCTTTGGCAACAGGACTAGAAGTAATTATGTAGTAGCAGAAGAAGACTGTTAGTCTCAGTAAGACTACTAAGGTAGAGCTTTGCTTACCTTAGTCTAAATCACTTTTGAAGATTTTAGATGTTCTCTACTGGGACACTAATACTTTGCTAATTACTCCTGCATAGGCAGCAACAGCTCTTTTTAGCTCTTTTTTTTTCAAGAATATTACATTAGTATTTATATTTTATATTATAAAGACATTTTCTAACTCTGATATGTCAGTGATATAGATTGCTATCTGGAACTCCCAGAGAAGCTCTAAGTGTCAGAGTTAAAGATGATAGACTTTGTTTGTTTATTTATTTCTCTTTTATTTTATTTTTATTTATTGGCAACTTAAAGTTAGGTTTAGTATGATGTTATATATAACAGAAGTGTGACAACTATCACAAGGTAATCACACATGTCATATTCATAGTCACACAATCATATGACATATCAAAGGTTATAGAAAATTTAGAACAATGATGTCATATAGCATGTTTAGTGCATATTGACTTTATATAATCTTTAAGATAGATTAGATATAGTTGTAAGTGGACCATCAACCTAGTATATATAAGGTAGATACTTTGTACTAGAAATTTCATTAAGTTCTCTTATGTTAATCTAATATAAAAATTTTTTTATCTTAACTTTGAAACTTAAGTTATAACACTAAGCACAAGACTCTTATTAATCACTCATTTAACTTTGGATGATATACTATTACAGTCTGAGAGACTGCTATGTACTCTAATATTGCTCAGTGTTGCAATTTCTGGTACTAGAGATATTTAGTATATATCTATCATATTTAAGGAGCTAAATGTTGTGATTTACATAGAGTAGAGAATAATACTCTTGGCTTGGTATTACAAGGCCAATTCCAAGTCTCACCCTTCTAGGGAGGCCACTACAGCTAGTGTATCTTGTTCTCACTGTTAGGCCTAAATATTAAGACAAATCTCTAGGAGTTAGTCTGTGCATCTCTAATCTATTCTAAAGCTATAACTAAGTTCTTCTAGTAGTTTCTATGGTGTTCTACTAAGTTATATGACTGTGTGACAGTGACAGTGACATCACACCCCTTAGCTAAGTTCAAAGAAAGAAATAAGAAAACTAAACTATAAAGGAAAAGAGAAATCATAAAAGACCAGAAAAATAGAAAATGTCTAAGTCTACTCAGAAGATTTCTAACACTCACACTTTCAAGTGTTGAAACTGTAAAAGAAACTATGCTGCTAATAACAATTAGTATTTACTCTAGCACTATTACTTTGACAAGCAGTAGTATACTGACAAGACTGGATGAGCTAACTGCAGTATAATAACTGGCCCTAGTGGTAGTAGTCAATAAGTATATCTTGAAATAAAAAAGAACTTATATAATATTCTTCTTATCCAGAAACCTTTCTGGAGCTTTATTTGTTTTGCACCATTTACTACAACTTCTGGAGAAGATAACGTTGTTGGTACTTCCATTTATTCTAGACTGTCCAGACTTTACTTTGCTCTTAAAAGAGCCAGAGTCAACCACAGAGATATCTAGCTTCTGTTCTTCTTTAATAGAGGCAGATGTCAGTTTCTCATAAATGTTTACTTTAACAGTCTTCATACTGCTATATACTTCTTATCTAATAAATATTCCCAACTTGTTATATATAAGAGGGAATTTGAATATCAGAGATGCTAAATAGGACCTATTTGTCTCTTCACATCCTACAACTGGCCAGGTCTTGAGGAACTTAGCAGACTCTTATAGTCTTATACACTTCATTCCAGCCTTTCCTGCCCCTAGCTATTATCTGGACATTCAAGATCATACTAACTGTCATATGCTAAGTTCACCCTATTCAAAAGACTATTCTTGTTATAACTTAAGGCTTAAGAGTTAGAACCAAAATTTAAACCTTAGATTGGGTTAATTACAAGAGAACTTGATGGAGTTCTTAGCACAATGTATCTACCTTATATACTACCCTTGTTGGTTTTTATTTACTACTACACCTAACCTACTCTAAAGACCATATGTAAATCTTGAGATTAACATATATTAAATACATTGTATAACATTATCATTCTAGAAGCTTCTACTCTATTTTCTTGTAATCACATGACTGTGTGACTGTGACATCATGCTAAACCCTGACCCTAAATAAAGAGAAACAAAAATGAAAACAAAATGAAAACAAAAATAAGAAAGAAAAATAAGATAAAATCCAACATTCACAACTCTAACAATTCTCTATAATGGTGATATCTTCTTTGGTCACTGATGAAAGCCCATTTTCTATAATGACCTTATTTTCTGTAATACATCCCCATAGCAGTGATATAATCAAGCACAATCCCTACAAGTACTCTATCTTTTATAGTAGAGGTACTCCTATTGAACTTGGCCTTTTACAATAAAGTTCCCTATCAACTTCTTTCAGTGTTTCACTACTGAAACCTCTGAATATCTTCTATTATTCTGACTTGTATATAAGCCTAGTACTTATACTATAATTTACTAGTCTGATAATCAATTATTTAAGTTGAACTCAATTTCCAGTGTTTATCAGCAATATACTATCATTAGCAATCATCTTCTTTAGACTTTATTCCATCTTCTGAAGTTGCAATCACATGGTAAGTAAATGGTGCTGATAGGAGTCAAGCAGAAAAGTAGTTATGTTAGAGTACAACAAGAACTATGCAATACTAGCCCTTAACTGCATACTAAATAATTCAAAGAAAATGATATCAGCTTTAGGAATCAAAAGAAGGTGTAGAAAAAATAATATAAACAAAGAATAGAACACATGAAACCCTTTTAAGAGCTCTTGTGAATGCAAAAGAATATAGTTAGAAAGGATATTAAAAGGAATATACAAGTAATATGTACTCATGAATGCTTTTTCTTATTAGTACACTCCTAAACAGTAAACCTTACACTGTGTTTGGAAAATATAGTAAATAAATTGCAAAGCTCCTTAAAAGCCTCCAACAATATTATACATTTTAGATGATGCATTCTGAAGGCACCTCTCAAGTTGAACCTTATAACTGAAGATACCAACTGATACTCATCTTAATATTCATTTTCAGACTGCTAGAATTTTTTAAAACTTGTCCAAAAATGCTCACTCAATAAAATAGTAATTAAACTACTCATGAGTAGGGAAATTTAGATGAGGATTCTCTCTTTTTCTTCCCTCTACTTGTAGCTTATATATTAGTCTAAAAATACATATATAAAATAAAGATTTTAAGGTCTTATGAGCATATAGTTCTCTCTCTATGTGCAACTTAACATCAACCTGATAATCATTTCCTACTCATGAGTATTTATTATATTCTTCCTTTATTATAACTTAGGTTCAAGTAATAGAACAAAAGACAACTCTTGTATTGAGTAATATAAGAGAGCTTGATAAAGTTCTAAATACAAACTAATCTATCTTATATACTACAAACTATATGTTATAAGACAAAAGTGTGGACAGACTTTAGGGTTAGGGTTAGGACAGAAATAAGAAATAGATAGTAGTAATTATTATTAGTCTACAATGGGAAAAGGGTATGTGAACTGGAAGTCATGTGAGATGATGTCATAGGCCTAGAACGGTCTAGAGCAGTCTATAGGTCTAGAAGGGTCTACGAGGCTAGAAGAGCCTAGATGATGATGTCAGGGAGCATAAACACCACATTGCTACCACATGGTCAATACATGGACATTAGGGCAGGATGCACAGTCTTGCACAGTCACTGCAGAGTAGACATGAGATAGACATATGGCCTTGAGGGCAGGAGGCGCAGTAGACACATTGTTGTAGCACAGACTACTTGTAAATTATATAAATAGGGTAGCAATGCAGTGAGGGCTCCTTGTCAAGTTCTCTTGTAATCCCTACTACTAGATAGCCAGATAAGAGCTTTGCTAAAGTAAGCATACTACAGGGTCATTATGACTAGTGGTTGCTACAACACTATAGTCTATGCATATACAATAATTAACTTTCTCTGTGTTATGTGATTGTGTGACTTGTAACTGTAACATATGTGATCACTCTGTGACTTGTGTTACAATAATATATGACATTATACTACATTCTTTACCTAAGTCTAAAATAAAGAAAATAAAAAATAAAAACTAAAATTAAAGAAAAATAAGAAAAATAAATACAATAAAACCAAGTCCAATATTTATAACTCTGACATTCTTAGTCATTTCCACCAGTTGCCTCTACTTATGAGTCCATTCTAGACTTTTCTAGCTTCTAAATCCAATATATTTATGTCTTATCCTGTCATCTGAATATTTGTGGCTATACAGATTGTGCTCAAGAGTGCTCTTACTTTGTAACTAGTCTTTTATAAGTGCAGTAACATTTCTTATCCCTAAAGAACTTGTCTTTTTAAAATCTAGTTTGATTAATAGCTACTATACTGTCTCTTAAGTAAGTTTCTACTCAAGAAAGTCTGAGATATTAATAGGTCTTAAGTACTTAAAAACTTGATAAGAGAATATCTTTTTACAAAAAAGTGTTTTCTGATGAATATACATGAACATCAGGATTGACTAGTAAAAATTGTGAAAAAAATACTGAGAAAAGGCTAGAATAGGGAGTAGCTTGTAAGCAGAGACAGCTAGTTGAAAATATGAGAAAGAAATGAAGTTGGTATTTGTGAGTAGGCAAAGATAGTTATGCCTATTACAACTTAATGTTACAGCCTTAAGCTTGGCTTAGATTGCAACTCAGACAAAGACTTAAGTAAGAGTAAAAAAATGATCAATTGGTAAAATATAAGAATTTAAGATAATATCTACAGTAATATATACCTGTTGACTATGAGGAGTACATAAGGCATTCTTGAGGGAAACAATAAGAATAATATGACAATATCTCAACTTATATCTCAACTATTATATGAGGTATTGACTAATACAACATGAGAATAAGACAAGGCACAGTTTAATAACAGATTGAAGATGAAACAAACCCTAGTATATGTCTAATATGAGGTGGACACCTATATGGCATGAGATATAGATTGTAGTGGTCATAACATTAAGGTATTAAGAGAGAAATCTTGTCATTGGGTTAATACAAGAAAACTTGATAAAATTTTTAGTACAAAGTATCTATCTTTATATATGCTAGGTTAATGATTTTTGTGCAACTATATCTAACCTACCCTAAAGGTTATATATTATATAAAGTCAATATGTACTAAATATGTTATATGATATTATGGTTTCAGAACCTTGTATATTCTTCTATATATTATATGATTATATAACTATAATATATAGATTACTCTATGTAATAGTTGTGACAGTTATGTATGATGTCATACTATAACCTCTTAAATTAGTTCTAATAAAAAAAATTAACAAATAAAAATGAAAATAAATAATAAAGAAACTAAGTTTACTATTAATAAGGCCAGATATAATGTGAACTTAGAGATAGATCATATACTTCTGGAATCCCAGAGATATTTTTGTTATTTGTTTATTTTCTATTCTTTATATTTCTAAAATAATACAAGCTACAAGTAGAGGAGAGACAAAAAGAGATATCATTATTCAATAACACCACTTAAGAGCAGTTGAATTACTATTTTATAAGTATACATTGCTAGTATTTTGTTTATCACTTTCAGGAAAGTTTCAGAGAGTTCTAGCAGTCTGAAAAAGACTAATAAGGTGAGTATCAGTTGGTATTATTAATTGTAAGATTTGACTTGAGAAATATCTTTAGGATACATCATCTAGAATAAATTATATGTTAGAGTTGAAGATAATAGACTATATTTATTTTCTTTTTCTTTTTCATTTATATTTTCATTTATATTTATTTTATTTGGGATTTAAAGTTAGTATGATATTACAAGTGGTTATCATAAGGTAATCACATGATCACATAATACAGATAAAGTTAGAGAAGATTCTAAAACAGATAATATCATACAGTATTATCAAAGTTGAAGATAATAGACTTATTTTATTTTCATTTCATTTCTTATTCTCAGTTTCTTTTCTATTTATTTTTCATTTTTGGACTTAGGATTAGGGGTTAGTGTAATATCACATGTCATAGTTACACAATCATATGTCATACAAAAGGTTCCAGAACAATAATATCATACTACATATTAATGGTATATAGTATACATGTTTTTTAGGGTAGACTAGGTTTAGTATAGTATAGACTATTAGTCAAGTATATATAAGGTAGATACTTTATATTTAGAACTCCATCAAGTTCTCTTGTGTTAATCCAATACAAGATTTCTCTTTTGCTCATACACTTGAGCTTCAGTTATAATAAGTATAGCTATAGCATGTTAGTCTTATAGAAAGCATATAAACTTTAGAGTAGGTTAGTAGCAGTATATACATAGACTATAATCTGTGATATATAAGTTTCTAATACTAATATCTTTTTGAAATTCTTTAGTACACAGTTAGAAGTTAGTATTGTATAGTTCTTGTTGTATCTGTTAGAATAACTAGGCAAATTCCATAGGCTTATATGGAGTTTGTAATCTTTAGAAAATTCTAAGTATATTATACTAATTACAAAGTATATAACTCACTGCTAGAAAATCCTAAGAGAACAAAATAAAGTTTCCTATAAACAACAACTATTCTAAAGTCTATTCTAATTAGTGTTACAATTTAAGACTCAAAGTGTTAAGTCAAGAAAGGAATCTTGTATTAGGGTTAACACAAGAGAACTTGATGGAGTTTCAAACAAAGCTTTTATAGTTACTGATGGCATAATATCTTAGTTGTTTGTTGTCACTCTTGTACATTGTACATATGTGCGGATAGCCCTCATTTGGGGCTTTCTAGAGTAACTTATTTTGTGAGAATCAGTCTACTGGTTATAGAGATATAAGCTGAATAAAGTTTATAACAGTAAGGCTGTTATTTGTCATAACAGATGTCAGACTAATTTTAGAAAGTAACTAATTATGTCATTATATTGATATGTTTGTATCTCTATAAATATTTATTACTATTGAATATACTATATATCATCAGAAATGGTTTAATAAGCACTTTTAAGTTCAATTATGTGAATCTGTCCAGCTATTCATGAGATAATAGCCAACAAAACTTTTACAGTTACTGATGGCCTGATATCTCAGTTTTTTGTTATTACTTAGATACTTAGGTTTTTTCTGTAGCTTGAAGTACAAAATCTATATCTTTGCCTCAGTTACTCTAACAATAGCTTAGTGAGTAAAGAAAATCTAGTAACTGAGATATCTGACTATTTTAAATATAGATGTTATAATTTGTCCTCTCTTTATTTAATAAAAGCATCCCAAAGATTAAACATGTATGCCCACAATAGTAGTTTATCTAATATTATGTACTTAAACCATTTCTTCAACATTTTAAATGACTTCTCTTATCTTATCTCTCATTCTTACTTTTGCTCTTTTCTTGTCAAATTATGTAAAAATATTGCTATCTTTACAAAGTCTTTTACAAATCTCCTATAATAATTAGCCAACTATAAAAACTTTTATACCTCTTTGATTGATTTAGGAACTGGCCAATCTAATACTACCTCCAATTTCTCTTTTTCTATCTTTATTCTATCTAGTCTGATTACTACTTTTAAAAACTCTATTTTCATGACCTTTCATTTATATTTTTCCGGCTTTAAATATAAATCATTCTCTGCTAATCTCTTTACCACTTCTTCTACTACTTTATCATATACTTTCTTCTCCTCTGTTCCTACTATTATATCATCAATAAAACTTGTTACTTGTTACGATTGATGCCTCCTGGAGTCAACACGGACATGGGTAAAGGGTATGACGACAATGATCGGCTGCACCAAAGTAGTTTCAGTCAGCGCCTCATGTAGTAGGCACTGCAACCTAACCTAGTTCTCATTTTCTCCTCATTGTATTCTCATGTATTGTGCCTCATGGATTCTTCATGTTTCCTTTACTTAGTTGTATATATAGCGTAGATACAATCCTGTATTCCTATGCTTTACCAATTCTATTTCCCCTTATCTTTCTCAAGTCTTTGCCTTAGTTGCAACCTGAGCTCAAGCTTAAGGTTGTTACATTACTTCTCTAGTGTTGATGAAGTTCTGTATGATCTTATCTATTATTGTTTGGAATGTCACAAGTGAGTTAGTGTTACAATCAATACCTTCTGGATGCAATATGAACTAGAGTCAAGAGTAATGACAACATGATCGGCTGCACTGTAATAGTCTCAGTTAGCGCCTCATATAGTAGGTGCTATATTCTTGCTTTGTCCTCATTGTTTTATAACTCATTTGACTCATGTACAATGGACTATTTCCTTATGGCTACTATGTATATATAGCATAGATACACTCCTGTATCCTTATGCTTTACCAATTGCATATCTTCTCTTCTATCTCTCTCAAGTCTTTACCTAAGTGCAACCTGAGCTCTGAGCTAAGGTTATAACAGTTAGCAAGACTAAAAACATTACTGTTAGTTTTGAGTTTAAAACCAAATCTACAAGCTTAGATTTAGCATATTATACTTTTTATAACATTAAATAATACTTCAATTTCTGTCCAATTTTACATACTAATCTAGCCAGATCCAGTCAACACTACAGATAACATCATTTCATTTATTCATATCTTCAAACCTCATCTAGCATAGATAAACTCCCTCTATTTTATATTAGCTACTTTTTCTTGCTAGACTTTCTAACAACTATATAGAACTTCTTTCCAATATCTGAAAACCATGTAGAACCAAGGTAATTGCTTATAGTCTCCATTACATGAATACTATTTTGAGCAAAGTACATTAGTATATTAGTTATATAGTAATCCTCATTTTGAAAATCAACTGAAGATAGCACTTACTTTTAGTATTGACAGTGATATATCTTACCACTTTTGGGTGAATTATCTCCTATATTTTTCTTAAGTATCCTTTCTGAAATATGTGACCCATATGATGAATATATGTATAATACATTGTTAGAATATAGATTATACTTAGAAGAGAAAATAATTCATAGGAAAATTCTATAAGAAGTCAGATAAAGTATAAAAATTTTATCTATTATATACAGATGTAGATCCATGATGACCTAAACTTTAGCTTATATACTAATATCTCTATATATTATAATAACCATAATTTGAGAAAGAAAAGTGAAACATGAGAGAAGTCAAGTAGTTAGGTATGGACATCCAATAAATTACTAACTCTAGTCAATTTTTAGGCTAAGAAGTTACAGTATAGCTAGCTGGCTTAAATACTATATATAGTAACTAAGACAATATCTGAGAATTGGAGGAGTTAAATAATTACTTTGATTATACTAAAATTCTTGAATGTAGTCTGGAGTTCTATAAAGATCATGAAGAGGTCATGTGATTAGTTATGAAGTGATTGTTGATTGTCCATAGAATAGAGCCTAATTAATCTATACTAGAAGAGGTTATTATCAAGATCACAGAAAGTGGACTTAGTTTTTCCTTATTTCTCATTTTCATTTTCATCCCTTTTGATTTCTTTTTCTTTTTCTATTTTTAGAACTCTAGGGTTAGGGTTAGAGTGATCGATCATACTGTCATATCAGTCACATCTGATAGTGTGGTCACAACATTGATCACGAGACTTAAAGAGAAGGAAGTAGAAGGTTCTAGAACAAAGTAACATCATACAACATGGACACTATATGTTGGCCTCATGCCTTACACATGGTCATTTAGGGTAGGGTGCACAGTAGCTAGCACAGACCATCTGTAGGAGTATATAAGGTAGAATATTTTGTAAAAAGCTCTTTATTGAGTTCTCTTGTGTTACCCAATATAAGGTTACCTTATAATCCAACTCTAAGGGTTTTGAGTTATAACAGTTATATAAATTAGAAAAAAGGGAGAACTACTATCTATACTAAAAGTGAGTTGAAAGTAAGATAAGCTACTATCTGTAATAGAAATTGGATAATCTCAGATAATTCTAGACTATAATTCTGGACTGGTATATAACATACATAAGCTAAAGCTGAAGGTTATTTTTCATCTATATTTCATACATTATAGATAAGTAACATACTTTATTTATCTTCTAAGTATTCACTGCAGATCTTGGTTACTAAGATATAAACTGATGTTAGAGGCAATTCATACTTATTAAATGAATATATGGATATTGTATAGAAGATGGATTGATTGGAAAACTTATTTATTATATATATTAGAGTCAAAGATAGTGAACTTGAATTATTTTCAATTTCTTTCTCATTTCTATTTTCTCTTTAATTTATTTTTCATTTTGAAACCTAAGGTTAGGGTTTAATCAAAGAATCTGGAAAAAGATGATATTATTATAGCATATTTAATACATGTTAATCTTAAGACAGACATATCATATAGTTATTTAGGATAGGCTAATTGTAGTGTAGCATAGACCATTAATCTAGGTATATAAGATAGACAATCCTGTATAGAGTTCTCTATTGAGTTCTCTTGTGTTAACCCTAATACAAGGTTTATTCTCTTAACTTGCTCTAAAGTCTTAAGTTCATAACAGTGTGGTTATAATTTACAAAGATGAGAAAGAATAAGCATTAAGAAGAAAATGAGTGTAGTACTTAATTCAAGTTGATTATCAGACTAGAAACCATATAGTGTATTTACCAGCTTTAGATACAATTATTAAAGATTTTAAGAATAATAAGGAACTGAGTAAATATTCTAGGCTATTAATTATTAAGAGAGTTGTCAGGAAGTTCATAGAGTTTGTTTTAGAATAAAGAGAATTTGTTCACATAGTGATCAATAATTGGAATGAAGAGATAATCTTGCTACAATTCAAAACTTAGTTAGTCAAGAAAAAAACCTTGTATAAGGGTTTATACAAGAGAACTCTATAAAGTTTCTAGCACAGAGCATCTATCTTATATATGCTAGCTAATGATTTATACAAGACTATTACTAATCTACCCTAAGGCCATATATACTATATGATATCATTTTTCTAGAATCTTCTATATTTTTTTATATATTATGTGACTATGTGACTATGATATGTATGATTGATATATATTATCTTGTTATGGTGTGACAGTTGTAACAGTCATGTGTGACATCATACTATAATCCTAACTCTAAGTCCTAGATAAGAAAATCAATAAAAATGAAAATGAGAAAGAAAATAAATAGAGTCTACTATCTTTAACTCTAACAGATCTATACTAGAAAAGAACAGTTGATTCAGAAGCATATTGACCATTATCTAAGACAGATGGCAGATATTGTTGGGTTAGTACATAACAACTATATCTAACATTAGTGGTAAATTTTGTGAGATTTTAGTTTTGCAAATATACTTCAGATTCAGATTCAAATTAAGACTTGGGCTTTGAATCAAACCAAATTTGACTTGTGTATTCCTTATACTAGCTATAAAAGATATTGTAGTAAGAGAGCTGAATATCTAAACCAGAAATGTTTAAGAAAATCAACTGTTCAAGAAATAGACTAGACTAGAAAAATTATAAAGCAACTTAGAAGAGTTGGGATAGTCAGAGATGAAGTTAGCAGAAAACAAATGAAAAGTGTGAAGTCTCAACACTATTGGTCTACTGATAGGGTTAGAGCAGTTTATCTAGACCAAGTCCTTATAAATCCAAATGTTTTTTGAATCACCATAT